>Ga0209611_10000007_pt1 | contig 289509 bp, 223 predicted proteins | sample S1TSphgellanicum_3_FD_187693 | JGI IMG/M metagenome (GOLD analysis project Ga0209611, IMG submission 187693) | Host-associated microbial communities from peat moss isolated from Minnesota, USA - S1T2_Fc - Sphagnum magellanicum MG (SPAdes) (version 2) | ecosystem: Host-associated > Plants >... | reverse complement strand
ACTATTAAAACAAAAAATACTTTTGAATTAATGCTAAAAGCCGGGGTCCGAACTATACCCGGCATAGACCCGAGTGTTTTGGCCTACCCCAATAAAAAACGGCTCACTCTTACGAAAGCCGCTCTATCACTTGCATTTAATAATCCTGCCCGGGAGGACTCGAACCTCCGACCTCATGGTTCGTAGCCATGCGCTCTATCCAACTGGGCTACGGGCAGACGGATTGCTATCCTAACATACCGGGCTTTGATAGCAAAAAGACATCCAGATTGCTTTAACAGTTGCCGTTGGCAGGCAAAAGCGCCCTCTAGTGGTGGCCGCGCGCCCAGTGCAGCACGCTTCCACGAACATTGGAGGTACTTTGCTGATTAGCGTTGTCGCTGGCTGAAATCCCAGCAGAGTCTGGGTTTTGGTACCTGGTATACGGTTTGTAAGTTTTCACTACGTTTGGATCGCCCTGCGGGGTTGGCGATTTGCCCTTGCCTGCTGCTCCAGCTCCTGCCCCAAGCCCCCCAGCATTTCCTTTCAAGCCTTTTGGCGTTTTGGCTGCTACTGGTGCAACTGGCTTGGGTACGCCATTGTTAACCTTTGGCAAGTTTGTGCTCAAACTTGGGGTAATGGGTGAGTAACTTTGCCAACCGGCAGTTGGAAGCCCCCTCGGCCTGCCCGGCAAAGCACCGTTCATGCCTTGTGGAGTGCCACCACCATTAGTGCGCTGATCGTTCACAATCGGCGCGTCATCTGTAATTGTTACTTGCTGTCTGCCCATGTAAAAGTGACCCATATTCGGATCATCCGCTTTTTGTGCATTCGCAGGTGTCTGCAATAGGGCAGTGGAAGCGATGGTAAGAGTAGTTAGGTAAATGCGTCGCATACTGCGTATTAAGCTCTCGTTAGGTCAGTTTAATAACTACATTGCAATAATGTCAAGAAGGGCTTGAAGTTTAGACTGTTTAAGCCTCACTTTAAACTATACGACACTTGGGCGCTTGGCTGCCAAGAAAATGTTAGACTGGCTCGGGTTTCCGGATGCAATGAGGTACGTAGATGGAGCTTTCCACGGCTGTAATGGGGGAGCAAAATAAAGAGAAAAGCTCTAAGGCCCTCGGTCTTGTTGCTGGAGAAGGCAAACTTCCACCGATTTTAGCCCAGTCCGCTAAAGAAAAAGGCTACCGGGTAGTGGCTTTTGCGCTCTCAGAAGATGCTAAGGATAATGTCGAGCGTATTGCCGATAAGGTCTATCAGATTGCGCCTGGTCAGTTGGGGCGTAATCGCGACCTCTTCAAAAAGGAAGGGCTAACTGAGGCCGTTTTCGTTGGCAAAGTGCCAAAACTGAACCTCCTCACTAACCTAATGAAGCTGGATCTTGTGGCGGTAAAAGAACTAAGCCGTCTGCCCAATTTCAACGACGACACAATTCAATTTGCGATGGGCGATTTCATGGAAGCGGCTGGCGTCCGTGTTCTTACCCAATCTGAATTTTTGAAGCACTTGTTTCCTGATATTGGCGTTTTGTCCAAGCGTAAGCCAACCACTGAAGAGTATGCAGACATTCAATATGGATTAAAGATTGCAAAAGAAATTGCCAGATTGGACATTGGCCAGACGGTGATTGTTCGCGAGCGTTGTGTGGTTGCAATCGAAGCAATTGAAGGCACAGACGAGGCCATCAGAAGAGCTGTTGGTTATGCGCGGGCTCCGGTTGTGGTTGTGAAAGTAGCAAAGCCGAATCAAGATCAACGCTTTGATATTCCAACTGTCGGAATCAATACATTGAACAGTATGATTTGTCCAAACAAACCAGGTGGTGTTTTAGCATTGGAAGCTAATGAAACCATGGTTGTTGATAAAGAAGCGATGGTACAGTTTTGCGATGAGCACGACATTACGCTGATAGCTGTTTCGTAATTGATTCGAGTTCAACTAGCAACCAATCAACTGATTCGCTCCGTTCAGCTAGAGATAGTTTAGTTGCGTGCTCAATAATTTCATTCAGTTTTTCTGGAATATCCGGATTGATATTTCTAGGTGACGACGTGGAAATTGGTTCTGGATCTTCAGCAGTCAACAGATAATAGAGCGTGGCACCAAGCGCATAGATGTCGCTTTGCGGGCAAGGTTCGCCACGAAATTGCTCTGGAGGCGTGTACGCATGCTTACCTGCACAATCTCCAGTTTTGACGTTCTGTCCATTTTGCGCCACGCTGAAATCGATCAGTTTGAGTTCATTTTTGCTTTGCAGAATGAGATTATCTGGAGTGAAATCGCGATGGATAATTGGTGGATTTTGTCCATGCAAATAGGCAAGTATTCGGCACATCTGTCGAGCCAGCAATACGACTTCCTCTGGATCTAACTTACCTTGCTGAGAAACGAGCTGGCGAAGAGACAATCCTTCTACATACTCAAGCACTAGATATACACAATTGTTTTTGTAGAACATGCTCTCAAGTTTCACTATTTGTTCGTGTGAAAGCTGGCCAAGAATGGTGCTTTCATTCTCAAATGATTTTGCGGACTCAATCATTACCTCAAGAGATTCTCCGGGAATGAGTTGATACTCTTTCAAGATCACTTCTTCACCATCTTTATTGATCGCCCTATAAATAACGGCTTGTCCACCGGACCCAACCTTCTCGATCACTTTGTATGCGCCGTCTTGTAATTCGGTACCAGGGTCTAATTTTCCAGATTGTTCGTTCGCGCTCTTGTTCGTCAACACGTCGAACCAAATTGCCGTATAACGAGGTTCGCTAAGTACGGTACTACCCACAAGACCGGCTTGCACAGATTTGTCCAGATAGATGGACGGGAGATACTTCCTCAAGCACAAGAGAAGTTCAGCTTTTTGTTCATTGGAAAGGTCGCCCAAGCTGATCGTTACTGTGCGTTGGGCAGATTTGATTTCGAGCAGATCTGATTTCGTTCCGATTGAATTGATTAATGCATCAAAAAATCGTGAGAGGGACCAAAGTCTATTGAGAACAGGATTTTTCAACTCCTCCGGTTGTTTTGCCAATCTGGCAGGAAAGTAACTAACTTCTTTTACGTCTTGCCAAAGTATTTCGTGCGGAAAATGTGATGCATTACGAAAAAACACAAAATCTAGAAACCACCCTCTTACAGGAAGCACCTTAACCACGTCTGGATAAAATTCGATTTCGTATTGGGAGCTCAAATAACTCAGCGCGTAGGTGAAATATGTTCTGAAGAAAACTGCGCAAATACACCACGATAGACTCATTAAATACAAACCTACGATAATGAATCTCGTTTTGAACTGCGGATCATGCGACGGATAGCCTAGATAAGCATCAATATTCGAATGGAAAAATATCCAAGTTGATATAGCTGCTGGTATGCCAATCGCATAGGTGGCCAGAGCTACTAGGGGGAAAGCTGGAGAATGGAAGAATGCCAGTTCTTTGTTCGAATTCTTCTTGTCCGGATTCTGTACAAGGCGAAAACATTCATAGCCCTTTACCGCATCGGATGAATCGAACCCTGCGGATTTGGTTACGTCTTCAAGAGAGCGTTTTCCAATCAATAAAAGTGCAGTTGGTGGTGCCAATGTCATCCATCCGAAAATAAGCGGTCTAAGGTCCATACCAACGTCTCGAATGTGGCGTGCGTCCGTAAAATTTGGAACTTTGTTGTCGTAGTAGTAGTTCCACCAGAACCGCATGTGTGATGGCAAAAGCAATTTCCCGAGAACGGACCAAAAAATCAACCATATCACTCCTGGCATTGCCAGAAGCGCATAGAATGCTTTTGTCTTGGAGGAAGCTAAAAGAAAAGCGCGAAAATCACAATAGCAATATTGCAGATGTCTTTTGATTGTTACTTGGCTGCCGTTCAACCGAGATTGTCCCGCCTTTGCTCTAAGTTCAGCATCTTCAGCTGAAGTCCCGATCGGACTATTTATGATGGCTGACCAAAAAAAGTTAATTGGCTTGGCGAGCCTATGGAGTTGCTGCTCAGGAGTTAATTTATTAACACTGCCAGCAGGCGAAATTCGAAAGACGTCATGATTCATGAACTTAACCTCCGCAAAATCTCGTTAGCGGATTGCGGACGTTCATTCTCTTCGTAGGCTGTGCACGCCTGGATCAATAAGCTTAGTTTTGGATTGATTTTAAGTGCTTGAGGATCGCATTGTTTCAGGGCTTTTGGATCTTTGCCACTCAATAGGAAATAGAGGGTAGCACCAAAGGCGTAAATGTCACTGCATATAGATGGTTTGCCACGCAATTGTTCTGGTGCAATATAAGATTGTTTGCCGATTAGTGTTCCTGTAACCCCTTCCATAAATTGGTGCGCGGCACCGAAATCTATAATTCGAATGTTTCCTTTTTCATCAAGGACGAGATTATCTGGAGTTAAATCACGATGCAAGATGGGCGGGTTTTGCGAATGAAGATATACAAGTTGATTGCAGATATCTTCAGCCCATTTCATAACAATTTTTTCTTTCCGCGCGCCTCTCTCCAGAATGAGACTGCGAAGATCCTGTCCATTAATGTGTTCTAGAGCGATGAAGCTATTAATTCCGTCTTCAAAGACGTCGAGTACTTTCACGATCATTGGGTGATTGAGTTCTTTCAGCAATTGATATTCGCGCTCAAAGGCTTTTTGCTGTGAGACAGCTTTTTCGTTATTTTGGGGAATGACGAAGTGTTTCACAACTGCCAGAGCACCATTAGTAGTGCGAACAAGATAGACAGCATTTAAAGGCTTGCTGGCTATTTTGCGCACAACTCTATACTCTTTAATAAAATCGCCCGGTTTCAAGGGTTGAAATATAGTAGATTCGAAACACCTGCTATTTGCAAGAGTGACCATCCCTTCTTTTTCACTAAACATCATGCGCAAGGCAAAAGTGTTTGCATCAACTGAACATTTTGTGCTGTATTCATCAGCGGCTGCCAGTAAGGTTGCAAATGTGTCTTCAGTGAGGTCCTTTCTATTTATGGAGATTTTTCCGCTTCTAAAACGCAGCTGGAGCTGATCGCGTTTTAGGGCAACGCTTAAGAGATCTGTCCAAAATAACAATTTGGGACCGAACAAGCGTGATGGATTTAGCAAGCCTTGTTTGCTTATATAGCAGACCGGCGTTTGTCGCAAGGGCAAAAATGAACACGTCATGATCGCGAATGGAACTGTGCCGAAGGCAGCCACAACTGAAGCGCAAAAGAAATACACTCTGTGGGGGATTACAGGACCGGTTACGAAAGCTTCACGAACGCAATCAGATATCCATTCACGAATTGCAGATATCGGGCAAAGTGCAACGAGCCAAAACAAGAACAAATAGCAAGCTGCTAAATAAGCAATGCTCTCGAATACGTTCCTAACTACTGGATGAGATTCCGGTAAATCGACCTTCGTTACCGGTGCATCAAACGTGCGATGCAATGCTTGAATAATTCCTTCTCCGGCATTATTTCCAAATAAATTTTGCAGAAGCGATTGGTAACCAGCACTCAATCGAATTGCTATGCCGTCAAAGGAAGCAAAAAGTATCAATGCTGTCACTGTTTTAGTGACAAGAGCCAGAAATGGATCTAGGCCACCGTCCGGTCCCACCGAGGATTGGATGGACGCAACATTTAAGAAACCAGCTAACGAGTCACCTATTCCTTGTGGCATAAACGAAATTAGTGCGCACCATGCAATAAAACCTAAATGTGCACTTTCATACGGAAGCGTTTGTAAGAGAAATGCTTTTGTTCGTGCAACAAAATTTTGTTTACTTGCTTGGATTAGCGAAAATGATTTGCTGGTTAATCCAGTTATTGATTTTCCAGATATTCCATTTGCGGTTATTCCACTCACGGATTCTAGTTCTTGTGAAATGGCAATCTTTTTGCCAAGCAGAAAACTCAATGCACCGGCAAGCGGGAATACAAGGCTTATTGCCGCTGCTGAAGCTAAAGCTGAAAAAATAGGATAGGCTGGGTCGATAAAAAGCGATTGCGGAATCGGCCATGCTAGGTAACTACAAAAAATGATGAGAAATCCGGGCAAACAGGGCCAATCATTGAAATGAGGATGGAGAAGAAAATTCTTCATTGCAAGCCTGAGCTCAACTGGATTTGCCCAGTTAGAGGGATCAACAGCACCTCTTTCTTTCTGGCACAATCGCAGATTGTTCAAGATGCCCAAAAGAGGTGAATAAGAGAGCAAAAAAAACATCGCAATCACGTTGATGAATCCCAAGCAAGCAGTTTTGAAAAGATGAAAGCGATATGGAACTGTTATATTCAACGCTGCAATGATGATCGCCAATCCAATCAGGATGCCTTGCGACGCTGGAGATTTGGCGTTCGAAAGAGCATAGAATTTCGCAGGTAATGCTGGCTTTGAACTTTTAGCGTCAGGCATTGATGGAAGAGTTTCCATGTGTGCGATTAAAAGGTATGCAGCAAAAAGGGTGCTGTAAAAGAATGCGGTCGAAGATGCAACGAAGAATGCGGTCGAAGATGCAACGAAGAATGCATTCGAAGAATGCAACGAAAGATGCAGTTAAAGTTGCAGGATAGAGATTAGGAAGAGGCGGCTGCCAAGGGGAATGATTAGAGCGATATAATACAGCTTGCTTCGGTCGGTTGCAACTGGGAAAAGCCCTGATCGAAAAATAGTTTTGAATCCGTATTCTATTAACCCTTTTGCTTTGATAATCGCTAAACTGAATCACTGGAACAACGAGAACGCATGAAATCCTTTACTAAAGCAAAATGCCAAATGAGCCATCTGAGCCTTCTGAGCCATCAAAGAACAGAACTAGCGAATAGGCTGGCCCGGGCAGAGAAGGCGACGAAGAAGCCGCCCGAGCGCTTTAAAAAGGCGATCGTTTCGTCCTTCTTAGTTCTAACTTTTATGAGTGGTCAAACGGCATACAGCAAGCCGACTATGTCGTTACCTGAAGCGCAGGGAACCAGCCAGGCGACAGAGCCGGATGCAGCGCAGGGAACCAGCCAGGCGACAGAGCCGGATGCAGCCCAGAGCACCAAAGAGGACACGAAAGACGAGAAAGTGGAGCCGCAAAAAGGTGCTGTCAGCAAGAACCAAGCCCCGCAAGAAGACAGGGAAGCATTGCAAAACGATCGAATTGGGAAAGCCACCGATCACTTTCAAATAGCCCATAAATATATGAATCGTGGCGATTTCACTCTTGCCGAAGTAGAAATGCAAGAAGCAATTGCAAACGCTCCGCAGGTTAAAGCCTTTCACAGAGACTATTGCCTTATTGCGCTGGCGAAATTCCAACCAGCTCTGGCTACTGCCGAGTTTATGTTAGCGACAGGGTTAGGCGATCCGATACCGTATTCGGAGCAAGAGAAGAAGGATTTGGACAAAAATGCTGCCACATTGCACTATAACAAAGGTATCAATTACGGACGAAAATCGCGATGGATACAGGCTGTAGCTGAGTTGCAAAAAGCCCTCGAATACAATCCGAATAACACCAATATAAAGCGATCGCTTGCTTTCGCATTGGGTAGCGAGGGGCGTTTCGATCTTGCCGAAAAGACTTACGAACAGACTTTCGGGCAGATGCCTGACGATGCCTTTGCGCATGCAGACTTTGCTTTTCTCTTAAGTGAGCACGGCCAGAAACAATCCGCCTTTGACCAGTTAGCTAAGGCTGTGGAATTGCAACCACAATCGGCTGCTTTGCGCGTAGATCTTGCCTGGCTGTCCGAAAACAAAGGGGATTATAAGAAGGCAAGTCAGGAAATTAAGGAAGCAATCAAATTGAGTCCTGGCCATGCAGCCTTGTGGAGCCACCTCGGCAGAATACTTGAGCACGAGGGCGACGTACCGGAAGCCAAGGCAGCCTATACGAAAGCGGTTGCATTAGATCCGGATCAAGATCAGGCCCGGGAAAGCTTGAAGAAGCTAGCTGGTAAGTAGCTAATCTTCGATAGACTGAAATTTGATCTTAATTCGGATGATCTAGCAATCAGCCATTTCCAACCCCTAGCTGGTCTCATCTGACGAGGATGCAAGGAGGTTTCCTTCTACATTCCGAAATAACTGTTACGCAATTCATCCCAGAAAGGCGCATAGATAGTAAACTTTGCTACATCAAGCATGATAATGCATATCCGAGTCCCTTAGGAAATTAATGGGAATGAAGGGCGCTGAGTTATTAAGAGCCGAAACTAAGTACCTCTGGTTCAATACAAAAACCAGAAAAGACTATGTCCGAATTACTGATGATGTTAGTAGTTTCGTCACAGAGTCTGGGTTGCGCGATGGCTTAGTTCTCGTATCGGCAATGCACATAACTGCTGGAATTTATATAAACGATTGGGAAGATGGTCTAATTAAGGACATCGATGCTTGGCTGGAAAAGCTGGCTCCAGTCAACCCAGCCTACCTTCATCATAGAACTGGTGAAGATAATGGAGATGCCCATCTCAAGCGGCTTCTCATTAATCATCAAGTGATCGTCCCTGTCACTGATAGCAAACTTGATCTTGGTCCTTGGGAACAGATTTTTTATGCAGAATTTGATGGACAGCGAAAAAAGCGCGTCATATTGAAAGCTCTTGGTATTTAGTCGGTAATTAAAGCTGTTGGGAAGAAAACACAAAGGAGTGGCGTGGACGAGATGACTCAATCATTGCAAGTTGAAAAAACAACGAGAACTAATACTGGCCATAGCGGGACCGGTCATGCAACCGCTCGCCGCAATGCTGTTCAAACAATTCGAACTCGCAATTTAAATGGTACGCACGTGGACTATACACAAACCCCAATAACTGAAGTATTCGGTTCAAATGTTTTCAACCGATCAACCATGCGTGCGCTGTTGCCAAAACCAGTGTATAAGGCACTTTTGCGTTGTATAGATGATGGCGAAAAACTCGATAAAACATATGCCGATACCGTCGCCAATGCTATGAAAGATTGGGCCGTCGCCAAAGGTGCTACACACTTTTGCCACTGGTTTATGCCAATGACAGGATTTACTGCTGAAAAGCACGATTCATTCGTTACTCCAAGCGGCGATGATCAAGCTCTCATTGAATTCTCCGGCAAGTTCCTTATTCAAGGCGAACCGGATGCATCAAGCTTTCCTTCAGGCGGAATTCGTTCCACATTTGAAGCGCGTGGTTATACCGGTTGGGATCCAACCAGCCCGGCTTTCATCATGGAAGATTCAGCAGGCAAAACGCTTTGCATTCCGTCCGTTTTCCTTTCTTACAGCGGACAAGCCCTGGATAAGAAAACACCGTTGCTTCGCTCACTAGAAGCAATCAACAAACAAGCTGTGCGCTTGCTGCATTTGCTGGGCAGCAAAAACGTAAAACGTGTTACTTGTACAGTTGGACCAGAGCAAGAATACTTTTTGATCGATGAAGCTTATTACAACGCTCGTCCTGATTTGATCAATGCCGGCCGCACTCTATTTGGTGCTAAGCCTCCTAAGGGTCAAGAAATGGAAGACCACTATTGGGGTTCCATCAAAGAGCGAGTATTGGCATTCATGATGGATGCCGAAGCAGAACTCTACAAGCTTGGCGTTCCAGTAAAGACAAGACACAACGAAGTAGCACCAGCCCAATTCGAAGTTGCACCTGTTTTTGAAAATAGCAATATTGCTTCCGATCACAACATGCTTTTGATGGAAGTCTTTAGAAAGACAGCTCAAAGACATGGCTTACGTTGCTTGCTACATGAAAAGCCGTTCAGCGGAATTAACGGCAGCGGCAAGCACAATAACTGGTCGATGGCGGATGACCTGGGCAACAACATGTTGGAACCAGGCACCAATGCTCACGAAAATACGCAGTTCCTGGTGTTCCTTACAGCAGTAATTCGAGCAATCAATACCCACGCGAAATTGCTCCGCGCCAGTATCGCTTTTGCCGGCAACGACCATCGCCTGGGAGCTAATGAAGCACCACCAGCGATCATGAGTGTCTACCTTGGTGACAAGCTTGTCGAGGTCGTTAAGCAAATCATTTCCGGTAAGGTCGAAGAAAAGAAAGGCATCAAGTTTTTGGAAATTGGTGTCTCCACTCTTCCAGATCTTACGCGTGATGATTCAGACAGAAATAGGACTTCGCCATTTGCCTTTACCGGCAACAAGTTCGAGTTTCGGGCTGTTGGTTCTTCGCAATCAATCGCCTGGCCTAACACTATACTCAACACAATTGTGGCGGAATCGCTAGATGTTCTCGCTACGGAAATCGAGCAACAGATTGGGAAGGGTGGCGATCTAAAAACCGCAGTGAACGCTGTCGTTAAAAAGCACCTCAAAGAAAATGAGCGTGTAATCTTCAACGGCGATAACTACTCAGCTGCCTGGCACAAGGAAGCTGAGACGCGCGGACTGCCCAATGCAAAAAATACATTGGAAGCCCTGCCGGCTTTAATTGAACCGGAATCCAAAAAGCTCTTTGAAAAATATGGTGTTCTGAAAGAGGATGAATTGGTAAGCCGGTATAACGTTCAATTGGAGGCTTATTGCAAAACCATAAATATTGAAAGTTTGCTCACAGCTACGATTGCTAAGACGGTAATTCTGCCGGCTTCAATTGAATATCAATCTCGCGTTGCAAATGCGATTGTCCAAACAAAAACTGCTATTGGCGGCATGAATATCGCCGCACAAGAAAGCATATTGCGCGATATCTGCACGAAGATCTCAGAATTGCACAACTCGATTGAAGTACTCGAATCGCTCACAACTCATGATACTCAAGCAGATCATGGTGGCGAAGATGATACGTTTGCCCATGCCAAGTTCTATCAACAACGTGTTATTCCAGCAATGAATGAAGTGCGTATCGCAGCGGACGAACTCGAGTGCGTTGTAGATGACGCCATTTGGCCGTTACCGAAGTTCCGGGAAATGTTGTACATCTACTAGAAAATCCATTAGATAGAAGTCTATTAGATAGAAGTCTATTAGAAATAGATACTGATTTCCGACTAGCGATATTGAATTACGAAAATAGGACGGTTTCTGGAGAACCGTCCTATTTTTTGGCGCTAACTTAGTCGTTTGACCAGCTCATTGATCTCAAAGCTTGGAAAAGCGAAGGATCCAAAGGATGGTCGTTATACGCTGGCTGCAACTCTAGCTTTTATCATGGATTTAATATTTGTGGACGATATAAGATAAGCTCTCCTATTTTCTATTGAAGGAAGCTTAAATTCGCACATTTTGGGTGCCATTGTTTTATGAGAACGTTGCATTGCACAATTTGTAAGTGCCTCAATTGTGCAACCATCTTCTCTAAAGTCGGCAACGCCCACTGATAAGCTGATTTCATAAGGCTGTTCACCAAAAGGTGAAAGGAAGCTTGCTGCAAGCTCATCTTCCATTGATGAAATCGCACTTAGTGATGTGGCACCGTTTTCACCAGCCACCATCAAAGCTAATACTCCTTCTTTCAATGTTCCGCGTGCATCAGTACACCGAAATCGCATCGAAGCTAAATTAGTGAGTTCCATTATTACTCGTTCTTTGAAATGTTTGCCATACATACTAGAGAGTTCATCCAAATTATTCACGGCTATTATGCATAAGGAAGCAGGAGAATGGTTCCCTCTCGCTTGATTTAGAATCTTTGAAGCTTGAGCTTGGAATTCTTCCCAAGGTAGAACGGTTGGTCTTTCAGGTTTGCGGGCAAGTTGGTCCTCATCTCCACAGACTTGTGAGAGGACAAAATCAAACCTTTCTTTATTTAGTGGTGGTTCCACCAATGCATCACAACCGTAATAAATGAGTTGGGGAATGTTGTTGTGAATTAAAGGATGGCTAATGAAGATAAGAGGTATTGTGGGTTTGATAGAGCGCAGCATGCTAACTAGATAACTGAGTCCGCAAGCCTCAAACCTGAGGTCGATAACGATTACATCGGGCATTAGAGACTTTGCTCTCGTGACGGCACCAATAACGCTATTCGCCAGGTGGACGTGCGTTTGGTAATTTGAGGATTTGGCCAGAGAAGTCTGATAGGTATCATCCGGCGAAATAAGAAGCAGCGAAATTGCACTAATTTTCTCTTTCGCTTCTGTGTTAGCTACCATGTATCTCTCCTTAAAATATTTGACGATTTTTGTTGCTGTACTACCATTATGGAGAGATAGCACGGGTAAAACATCGACCTGGCGCTTGATTTTGAGATCCCTCTCTTGAGAAACTGAAGTGGTACTCCTAGCGCAGGACCGGTGATCTAGGTGTGGAAACTATGGTGGCCGGGTGATCTGAATTTTCCTTTTGCAAATTGCGGGTGAGCACCATATGCGATGCTAGATTCTTTCCGGTAGGAAATCGCTGTGGCAACAGATTTTCGGGTTCCATTAGAGACTTTTGCCACGGTCTGATAATTAGTATAGAAATGCTGTTTTTAGGGCATGTACCTTGTAATACAGCCTTTTTCTTCTAACATTTGTTATCTATGAACCTGGAGCGCATGAAATCATTTCTCCTTACCGCGGTTATCGTGGTTGTGGGTGTGATTGGCTTTGTGGTTTATCAGGGTTGGACCAGTACACTCACGAATCGAAACGCCATGGAGGCCCAAACAGCTCTTTTTAATGAACTGGAAGGCGTTCGGCAGGGTTATCGCGATGCCGAAAACCTGGAACGTGACTACCTGACGACGTCTGCGTCAACCAAGCTTGATATGTTTCACAAAGCGGTGGATGACCTTAATGCCCACATGGCGAATGTCCGGAAAATAAGTGATACGCTGCCCAGTTCGGCTGCTGCGAGCCTGAAAGAAGATATTGGCCGGCTAGATGAGGTTATCAAGACAGGCGTAGATAATTTGCGGGCTTTATCAATTGTTGGTCGCGATACGAACACCCAGGGCGAGAACGACAACAAACTGGGAAGCGACCTCAAGAATCGCGATGCAGTGCAAATAGACTCGGTAATTTCTCAAATCGAGCAAGCCGAACTTCGGTCTCTACAAAATCAATTGGGTCGCGAAGGTTGGTATTCCTATCAAGAATTGTCGATGCGCGTTCTTGGTTTGTCGTTTTTCGGTATTTTTGCTTTCTTCGTTTATCTTGCACTGCGCTCTTATCAAAATTCCTATGATTTGGTAGAGCGCAATTTGAATGCGAGTCAAAAGGAATTAACTGATGCAAAAGCGCAGTTAGACAAACTATCACATTTTGATTTCGTCACCGAGCTTCTCAACGTGCGCGGGCTGGAACGCGCTTTCCTCGCTGAAACAAACAGAGCAGGCCGGACTGGCACGCAACTCCTTGCCATTCTTGTATGCTGCGATAACTTTAAAGAGATTGCCGAAGAGCAGGGGCATGCAGTGGGTGATCTCGCTCTTAAAGAAATCGCTCGACGCATCGCCAAAAATCTAAGACCGGCAGATCATGTAGGTCGTATAAGCAAAGACGAGTTTCTAGTTATTCTTCCTGAGTCACAGCTCGCATTTGCATTGCGAGTGGGTGAAAGAATTCGCGCTGCTATTTCCGATTCGCCACTCAGCAACATTTCCGAAGCGCTGCGTATTGATTGCAGCATCGGTGTCGCAACCGTTCCTCATCGCACTGGCAACTTGGAAGAAGTATTTACAGTTGCTCGTGTAGCACAGCGGCGCAGCAAAGGTGTTTCTGCCGTCGTCACTAAGAACGGCGTGCACAGTTTCGAATCCAACGGTACACCTGAGGAAATTGTGGAAGTTCTCAGTGATATCCGCAATTACAGAACTGTGTTCCAACCGATCATGGATTTATCTACTGAAACCATTAATGGCTACGAAGTTTACAGCCGCGGGCCGGAAGGAAAGTTTGAAAGTCCAGAAGATTTTTTCCGCGCTTGTCTCGACAATAACATTTTGACTAACGTCGATCTCGTTTGCCTGAAGCACTGCATCATAACAACACGTGATGCAAAATCGAACGTGACATTCCATATAAACCTGTTTCCATCAACCTTATTGGATACACCGATTAACACGCTCATTTCTCTTTTCCCAAGCAATCGAAAAGGGCACAGGTTTTGCCTAGAATTGAGCGAAGAAAAATTTGATGGAGATCCAAATAATTGGCGCGATCATGTGAGTGCCCTCAAACAAGCTGGCATATTGATTGCAATTGATGATGTTGGTTTCGATATTAGCTCGCTTGAACGATTGATTGTTCTCGAGCCAGACTTCGTGAAAGTAGATCGTAAATATGTTCAAGGCATAACACGTGAACCAAGCAAAGTACGCCTGTTGAAACGCCTTGCTAACGTTGGTAAATCCTTAGGATCAGAAATTATCGCCGAAGGTATCGAAACCCGCGAAGACTTGCCAATCCTCCGTGAGTTGGGAATTCACTATGGACAAGGCTATCTCTGGGGCAAGCTTCTACCCGTGCTCCCCACAGACGCACAATCCGGTTCCGTTACCGCCGAACGATCTTAGTCATAGTTACAGCAAACTTTGTTTAAAAACCAACCTTCTCGAAGGTTGAACTTTTTGCGTTTTCACACGTAATTAGATTTAAGTTCCAAAAAATCTAATTAGTGGTGAGAGTCAAAAAAGGGAGGTCGACATGGCGATGGCGATGGTGAAAAGATATATCACTTATCTTACAGACGGGAAGATTTTTACGACTCGAGATTGTCTGGCGTTTGGGAAAAGGGCAGCGGTTGATCAGGCGCTCTATACGCTTGTGAAGGTGGGCTGGATACGGCGGTTGACTCGAGGAGTGTTCGTCAAAGAATTAGGATACATGAAGGATTTTTCGCTCTACGAAATTGCTAAAGCGAAAGCAGAAGCGTTTGGGAGACGAATAGTGCAGCAACCATGTTGCGTGGTGCCTGCAGGTGATCCTGATTATGGTAAACGACCGAAGACGGCGATATTTTATATTGATGGTCGTTCGAGCGAATTCCATGTTGATGGTTGCAAAGTTCAATTCAAGCATATCGCTGCTCGGAAATTAAAACTGGCGGAGACACCTGCAGGAGAAGCAGCTCGAGCAGTGTGGAATCTAGGCGAAAAGTTGGGAGACGGCTTTGCCATAATGCATGCGACATCATTTTTCGATCGCAATGATCGCATTTGGTTCAGAAGAAATATCAGGTGGATGCCGGCTTGGTTAAGCGATCAAATTCAAATTGACCGATGGGATAAATATTACGAGGTTTTGGCGGCGATCTGAAGAAGGGTTAGCAAATTTGCGCTTAATGCGGTTGGGCGGCAACTAGTTTTTCGAACCAACCGGCTGAAGCGCGGCTCCAACGGCTGTCGAAGTGTTTGGGATCGTCGTAGGTTAGGTTGAGACTGCGCTTGTCGTCTATCCATTCGCGCAGGTTTTCCGTTGCTTTATTTATGTCGGCATTGGGGAATCGGATGATGCCCAATACAGTATCACTGTCTACGCCAGTGATGCTACGAGTGGTGAATGGCTTTCCAGCTATTCTGCAAAATGCTGCATCTGCCATCAGTCTTGCTTCCATAGCTGCGCCGTCATAACCAAAAAATTGAGCAGGCTCAATAACAATCCGGTTGCCAATTCCGAAACGTTCAGCAAGATCTTCAAAAGCAGTAATATGATCATCCAGAATGGGATTTGCTGTGAACTTGCCACGCACTAGTTCTTCAAAGTGTCCCTTTATGTTCGTGTTTTTCCAGCCGCCGCCGCAGAGGGCGAAGTAGCGAGGCAATACAACAGTTTCAGGCAAAAGTGAGAGGCTGTGAATGAATATATAGGCAGCAAAATATTGCACCGTGCGTAATCTGTCTTCGATGCTAATTCCTGAAAGGCTCAATTCAGGAATGGGCAAGTACCATTCCGGATCTGATGATTTTGGCGGTGGCAATTCAAAATAGTTGTCACCCAGGGCAGTGGTGGCTGATTTTTCGAATAGGGCTTCGAGAAGTTCTTTGTCTATTTTGCCTTTCTTGCCCATTTGACCATCTTTGTCGAATGGCATGCCAGTTTCGTGTCTTATTAAGCGATCGCTGTAGTGATTGAATGGACCTGTGTCCCAACCTTGTACGAGATCATCGCCGTTATTTGTGGTGAGAAGAGTGATGTTGCCTGTGTTGCCACCATTGCAAAAAGCAATTGGATATTGGCCAACTTTTTTGGCGTGCTCACCAAGATGCGCATGATGCATTGGTGCCAGTGGTGCTCCTTCGCCACCATTCATCATGTCGTCGGAGCGAAAATCGTAAATGACTGTGATGCCAGTTAAATCGGCGAGTTTCTGGCCATCGCCGACTTGCACCGTATAGACATTCTTGTGCCCACGGGTTTTGGCCATCGATGGAGGCAAGTGCGCACATGTTTGACCGTGAAAACCAATCACATCGATCTTATTTAGATCGTATGCGTTGCTCAATTCCGGATCTGCTTTCGCTTTTGCAATCAGTTCTGTTACTGCTTCTTTAATGAGAACCAAGTAGTCGTTGTGCAGATCATGGAATTCATCGAAGCGTTCAACTGCTTCGGCAATTCTGCCCTGCGCATGTGAGACTTCGTTTCGAAAACGCCGGAAGCCGTCGGCAAAACCATTCGGAAACTCGACACTGTAACTTTTGAGATCAGTAATGCTTCCGTCTTCACCGAAATTGGTAAGAACCAGATCCGCAGCATCGAGTGAATTGCCGGTCATGACGCCGATAGCCAATATAGATCGCGCTTTTGCCATGCCGCATAACTCCTGCATGTCGATGCGATCAGTTTAGCGGAAAGGTTGTGTTGGCGCTACCATTTTGGGAATGGTGCATAACCACTGTGGAGGACTGACATCAGGCATGGGGCTGCGCATGGAGGCTAAGCGCCGCGCTGTCATATGGGCACGACTTTGCCATGCCTGTTAAATGTCAGGACAACCAGCTATTTTCTGACAGGAACTTGCGCTCTTATCTTCTTGACAATACGCGCTTGCGCATGCGGAAGTTTTGCGGGGTGATTTCTAAGAGTTCATCAGACTGAATGTATTCGAGGCAATGCTCCAAGCTCATATCTGCTGGTGCTTGAAGTCCCACAAGTACGTCGCTATTGGAACTGCGTATGTTTGTGAGTTTCTTGGCTTTGCAGACGTTGATATCGAGATCTTGCGTGCGGCTGTTTTCGCCGATGATCATGCCACCGTAGACTCGCGTTCCTGGTGTAATGAAAAAGACACCTCTATCTTCGGCACCTTGTAAGGCGTAAGCAGTAGCAACGCCTTCTTCCCATGCCACCAAAACACCGTTTCTTTGGCTTGTGATTTCGCCGCTGAATGGTCTGTATTCAACAAATGCATGGTTCATGACACCATTGCCCTTTGTAAGGCGCAAGTATTCGGTGCGGAAACCGATTAGACCTCTGGTTGGCACCAAAAATTCCAATAAAGCCTGGCCTTTATCGACGTGCATATTTTGTAATTCTGCGCGTCTAGGTCCTAGCTCTTGCATAACGGCGCCTGTGAAGTCCTCTTTCACATCGATCAATAAGCGTTCGAAAGGTTCCATTTCAACGCCGTCGATATTTTTGAGAATAACTTCTGGTCTTGATACTTGGAACTCGTATCCTTCCCGGCGCATGGTTTCAATCAAAATGCCGAGGTGAAGTTCACCGCGTCCGCTCACCATAAAGGTATCGGTATTGTCGGTTTCATCCACGCGTAAGCTGACATTCGTTTCCAACTCTCTAAAGAGCCGAGCCCGCACCTGACGCGAGGTTACGAATTTTCCTTCTTGTCCGGCAAAGGGACTGTCGTTAACGAGGAACGCCATTTTCATGGTCGGTTCGTCTACCTTAATACGCGGCAACGCGACTGGGTCTTCAACGCCGGCAGCCGTGTCACCAACATTGGCACCGGCAAATCCGGCAAAGCCTACAATTTGACCAGCCTTAGCTGAAGTTGTTTCGATGCGCTTTAAGCCATGGAAGGTGAAAAGCTTTGAGATTTTGCCTTTTACCTGGCTGCCATCTTCCTTGAGAAGGGCGATTTGCTGACCGTCCTTAATTTCACCGTTGTAAATGCGACCGATGCCTATGCGACCGAGGTAATCGCTATAGTCCAGAATCGTAACTTGCATCTGGAGTGGTGCATTTATATCGCCGAGTGGTGCCGGGCAGTGATCCAAAATCAAATCTAAGAGTGGTCGCAGATCTTTGCGCTCATCTTCTAGCTCTTTGATGGCAAAGCCCTGCACACCTGAAGCGAAGATATAAGGGAAGTCCAGTTGCTTTTCATCAGCACCTAGTTCCACGAATAAATCGAATACTTGGTTAACCGCAATATGGGGGTCAATATTGGGGCGATCGATTTTGTTGATAACAACGATCGGTCTTAAGCCTTTGCTCAATGCCTTTCTTAATACGAAGCGGGTTTGCGGCATTGGGCCTTCGCCGGCGTCGACTATGAGAAGGGCACCGTCCACCATACCGAGAATACGTTCGACTTCACCACCGAAATCAGCGTGACCGGGGGTATCAATAATATTTATCAGAAAGTCTTTGTAGGTAACTGCGGTGTTCTTGGAGAGAATGGTGATACCACGTTCCCGTTCGAGGTCGTTTGAATCCATAACGCATTCAACCACTTCCTGGTTATCGCGAAAGACCCCGGTTTGGCGCAAGAAGCCGTCAACCAGCGTTGTTTTGCCATGGTCAACGTGGGCGATAATAGCGACGTTACGAATGTTAGAAAGCGTCGGTAACAATACGTCGTTTTCAGATTCGCGAATTGGTATCGTTTCTGAAATATTTGTTGGTAGTTGTTCGCGGTTTTCGATGTTTAGTTGGTCCATTGTTGCCGAGCTCATTTGTGAATATTGCCTCTTGAATGCGAATTTAAACGACGGGTTGATTCATAATGTCTTTTGTCTAGGATTGTTAAGCGGCCGTTCTCTGGAAAGATTTTCTCAATGGTAGTTGGAACTGTATTAAGAAGTCATGCCGGGGGCTGCGTAGTTCATCAGAATGAACTGGGCATCGATTTTCAATGCGCAGCGCGCGGAAGATTGAAAAAGGAAAACGTTTCGATTTTTGCTGGGGACAGGGTTGAGCTAGATGAAGTGAATACCGAGCAGGCTACTGCTGTGATTAGCGCTCGTTTGGACAGGTCAAACCTTTTGTCGAGGCCTCCTCTAGCTAATGTCGACCAGGTATTTATTGTACAGGCAATTCATCAGCCCGAATGGAACTCCCTTTGGTGCGATCGACACTTGATACATTTCCGGCTTGAGATACCAACTGCGGCATTTGTCTTGTGCTTCAACAAGTGCGATTTGGCGACACTTGAGGAGATTTCCGTTTTACGAAGTATTTATGAACCGCTGGGATATGTCGTAATGATTGTGTCTGCAATGACAGGCCAAGGTGTGTCTGAGCTCGGAAAATTGTTATCCGGAAAAATTACCGTTCTTGCCGGCCCATCCGGGGTCGGAAAATCAAGCCTACTCAATGTCTTGGACCCTAATCTAAAGCTGAGAGTGGGCATTATGGAAAATGAATTTGGAGTTGGGAGGCATACAACAACAGCAAGTGAACTGTATCTTCTCAAAGATGACGGCGGTGAAAAGCCTACCTGGGTGGCAGATACACCGGGGTTCAGCCTTGCTGAGCTAAGGCATCCTGAGCCAGCTGATCTAAGCGCCTTATTTCCGGAGCTGGCTCACTTTGCTCCGGAGTGTCGATTCTCGAATTGCCTGCACGTCGTTGAGCATGACTGCAATGTCCGCGCCAATCTCGATAAAATCCCATTACAAAGATACGAGAGTTACTTGCTCCTCATTCAAGAAGCCCAGACCGAACAAAAATTGCAGCAGGAAGTGTCCACAAAAGTAGAGGCGAACGTCAAGCTGGTTGGTGGAAAATCGGGCGCCAAGCTGATTCCACGCCTCAACAATCGTTATCGGGCTCGTTCAAGGCGATCTGAAAAGCAGCAACTTACTGCCACCAAAATTGATGACATCGATGCCGATGATGTCGATCAGGGCGAAGATTGAACTCAGGATGAGGATTGAACTGATGTTTCTACAGCAGCTGGAACCTGGCTTTCTTCCGAATCTTCAAAATCGAGGGCATTAGCTAGAGCGTATAGTTCTGCTTGCGCTCTTAAATCGTCCCATCCTGAAATTTCTTGCACAAGATCGGCTACTTTTGGAGCTGCTTCCAGGCACTGGCGGCGGTGTAGCATTCCCAGTCTTATCCGTCTGCATAGCAAATCTTCAAGTGACACTGCCATTTCGTTTACTATGCAATACGGAATTTCAGCCATAATTGGGGCGAAGTCCGGACAAATACGCTGACCCAAGAGAGGTTCTCTTTCGACATAGTCCAGAACAAGATTGGCATCGTTGCCGTAGTTGCAAATAAGGTGGTCGATCGTTGCCGGTTCGATAATGAGCTTGCGCGCCCGAGTGGAAATGATGGCTGTAAGTGTCAAGAAATCTTCTTTGCTGGTCCAGCCACCGAGCATGGTGCGACGACTGCGTGAGGTAGTTAAATCCGGACGGGCCAGTTCTGCGTGTTTAGCAAGCAGTCTGTCTACTACATCACTGGCCACTATTCTATAATTTGCCAGACTGCCGCCAATTGCACTAATAATGGTGCCTGGTCCTTCGGTAATTTCGTAGTCCCAACTTGTTCTTTGAGTGTTGGGATAAATACTAGCTGCTACTTTGGCTAGTTTTGTTAAGGGAGAATTTTTTGAAAAGTCGGATTCGGTTGTTTTGCCAAGTATAGGAAAGGTGCCAGCCCAAGCTGATATTACATCGCCGCGATTGAGCACGCTTTGCATGTTGTATTCATTTAGAGCCTTCAATAAATAACTGATTTCGTCTTCATTTGGAATAGAACTAGATTTCGCGGAATAGAGCGGTTCTGTAGAACCAACCAGGAGAGCTCTTTGCCAGGGCACAACAAATATTGATTGTTGCCCTTCTTGCGGCAAAATGAGGGCGGTGTTTGTCTCGAAAGACGAGGGCGGGAGCATAAGACACACTCCCTTGCCGGTGTTGAAGCGACCCTGCCAACTTGGATCGATCATTTGTAAAAGCGTGTCAGACCCAATACCTGTGGCATCAACACAGGTTTTTCCACGCAATTGCACTTCCTGCCCGCTGTAACGATCGCGACACAACACGCCACGAACTTTACCTTCTTCAATGGTGAAGCTCTTCGCTTCCAGGTAATTAATGGCATGAGCGCCGTTTGCACAGGCAGACTTAATAACTTCTAGAACAAGACGTGAATCATCTGTAATGGCGTCGCTGAATCGCAGCCCTTCAACGACATTGAGTCCGGAAAGGGCTGGTGCTGATTCAACCACCTCCTTGGCGCTGATTGTTGTGTGCTTGGGGAGCCCGCTTGGCTTAGCCCCAAGCCAATCAAAACATATGAGGCCCAGCCTAGCTTTCATCGCCTGAAAAGTTTTTCCTTTCAGTACGGGCAAAACGAAGGAAAAATCTCGAATGAGATGGGGAGCCAGATGTTCGAGCAGTGCCCGCTCTTGATATATCTGTCGAGTGGACGGTCTGAACCACTGTTCCAGGTATGGCAAGTTGCCGTGTACCAACTTGTTGGTCCGTCCGGAGGTGCCGGCAGCGAAGTCGTCCTTTTCGATAAGAAGTACGGATAAACCCCTGCAGGAGGCGTCTTGAGCAATTCCTGCTCCTACTATTCCACCTCCAACGACTATCAGGTCGAAGTCTCTAAAACATGCTAATTCCAGGGTTTGAGTGCGAGTTTTCATCCAAACAATTTAATAAACTTCCGACAAGAGCCTACCACCAAAGTCAAAAAGCCATTGCACCTTTCGTTTTGCCAGACACAAAAGCTTAGAATTTGCCAATTTTCAATTAAAGCTGAACAAACATTCGAGAAATAACCGGGGCGCTTAGCGTATCCTTTTAGGCCACTCTTATGAACAATTACGTTACTGTGCTTCGCGGTTGATTATAGCGACTGCTTTATTGAATTGACCGTTGAATGCTTCATGGAAGCTCCGTAGAGGTTTAGGATTTGAAATTTAGATCTGTTCTGGGTAAGAAGATCAGCCACTTTGTTCGCGCTGGTTCCTTGATTTTTGTTTTTGTCGCTGCCGATACTGTCCGTGGTGCCATGGCTGTTGAAACGGCTATGAGCTCTATCAGTTCACCGGGTGAAAGCGCTCCGGCTTCGAACCCGGCTCCTTCTACCAAAGACACTACTGTCGTCAAAGAGATCACGGGAGGGGGCTCCGGTAAGACAGTCACTCCGATGTCGAATTCAGTTGTTAACATCAAAGAGCTGCCTGCAATTGTTGATATCCCGCAAACGCCGGAATCCGTAGAAAAAGAACAACGGTACGAACAAGAGGGCGAAGCCCTTTTTAACAGGCACCAGTTGAATGAAGCTCTCGCGAAATGGCAAGAAGCTTATGGACTTTCACTCGAAATGAAGTATGCAGAAGGAGAAGGTCGTGCACTCGTCAATATGTGCCGAGTATTTCTCGATCGTGGACAGTTCGTAAAAGCTAAGTATATGGGAGAGAACGCAATAGAGATATTGAGCAGCGTTCACGATAAACGTGCTCTTGGACGTGCCCATCTCTTCCTTGCTCAAGCATATTACGGTTTGGATAACTCCTTATGGGCAGGGGAACAACTCAGTCTCGCCTTGAAAGAATTCACCGCAGACGGCGGCAACAACTCAATTGATACTGCCAATCTCATGGCACTTGGTGCCGCAGTATTGGTCAAAATTGGTAAGCTGCGAGAAAGCCTGCAGTTCTTAGAGTCGGCTGCCACTTTCTATATGCAAGCCAATGATGTGGTTGCTTCCATGAATGCACGCACCAAGATGATTGAAATGCTCTTGAACTTGGGACTGTACACAGCGGCCAGTGAAGAAGCAGACAAAGCTGTTTCTATGGCGAAAGCATCTGGTAGTGACAAACCAATGCTCACCATCACGTCGATGACTGCGCAAGCGAACTGCAGATACTCATTGGGAGAATTCCTCCAAGCCAAGAAAATCTACGAACAGATTTTCCCGCTAATCAAGGCACTTCCAGACAAGACCTATACGAAGAAGGGCTTGGGAAGCCTTCTTATGGGTTACGGTTCAGCCCTTGCTGGTGGTGGCGAATTCGAACAAGCCGTCCCGGTTCTGGAGCGGGCTTACAACTTATTTAAAGAAGAAGGACAGACATTGTCTGAATCGCAAGTTGCAAATACGCTTGCCTGTGCGGAAGAAGAGCTTGGGCATCACGACAAGGCTCGTCAATTACTCGAACAGGCCCTTGACTTACAAGCTGTTATTGTTCCTAAGCAAGATTCACTTAGATGCACAATCGCAACGAATCTTGCCGCCATTGAATTTCGGATGGGACACGCTCGTGATGCTCGTGTGCACTACGAAACTGCTGCTTCCCTTGCAAAGGCCATGAAGTCTGCAACACTTCTTGGTCGCATTCATTGCGGTGAAGCAGAAGCGACAATGAAATTGGCAGAACCAATTGAAGCACAGCGCGTTCTCAAACTGGCTCTTAAAGAATCAGATGATGTTAAAGATGATTCTGCACTCTGGCGCGAATACACGTTGCAAGCCAAGCTAGATGCAGAAACCGGCAATGCTGGTATGGTGCAGGAGTCACTGACAAGTGCATTGTCGAGCTTTAGATCACCACAGGCTGGCTTATTTCCGAATCCGGAACGCGTTGGCTATCCATCGAGCCGGAGGGAAGCAGCTGCCCAGTTGTTTAGTCTTTTGTCTGCCCATAAACTTACAGAACAAGCTTTCATGGCTGTAGAACAGGAGAAGGAGCGGTCGTTCATCAACGAGTGGACAAATCGCGGTGGACAGCCGCGTCCTGAGGACGCCGACTTATACAACGAGCTTGCCTCCTTACGGGTGCATTTGCACACGGCCGAGTCATCCACCGCGCCAATTAAAATCATTGACGAGTGGCGCAGTTGGGCCACTCGCTTCAAGGCTGTTTCTCAGCAAAATCGTGCTGTTGCCAGGCTGATTGCGCCAATACCTATGAGCATGACGGAAATTCTAAAAGGCGTGCAGAAATCTCATGCCACCATACTCGATTATTTTATGGGTGATGATTCCTCAATTATATTCACCATAAATGGTGCCGGACGAATTACAGCTACTGTTATTCCGGTTGGGCACAAACGTATCGATGGGCAAGTGGCATCGTTCTATAATGCATTACCGAAGGGCGAAGCAGCAAATCCGCAAGCCGTTCTCAATGAAAAGCGCGTGCTGCAAGCTCTCTATGCAGAGCTATTCCCTGCTAGCGTGCGAAGTTTCTTGCCTGCTGATCCCGAGCATATGCTGATAGTGATACCAGATGGTCCATTATTCAATTTGCCATTTGGTGCGCTGATTACAGAACAACAAAAGTATCTCGTTGAAAATCACATGATCTGCATCGCCCCCTCAGTAGGAACTATTGTCGATATGGCTCCCAGATACACTGATGAATTAAACGGAATATTTGCAGCCCAGCAACCACAGGGTGATGAAGCATCGGCCCTATCTTCCGCATTTTCACCAGGGGCGGTGCTCAAGTTGTTAGGCAAGGATGCTATGGATGCACGTGCTGTCGTGGATCAATCTCGAGGCAAAGCAGTTTTGCAATTGGCGGATAGATTTACGTTCTCCAATTCAGAGCCTTTCGCAGCTGAGAGTTCAGCTGATTCTAAGAAATTGACGCCGGACAAATTGCTCGGGCAGAGCATTCCTAATGATTTGCTCGTGTTTAGTGGCAGTGCAGTTAATCCCAAAGATATACTAGGCTCAAGCGTTCGCCTTTCCAGCCGAGGTTTGAGTTATGAGGGAACGCGTAATCTTCTTATGGGTCTTTGGCCTCAAGCCAGCGATGACAGAACGAGCGAACTCAGCGAGTTCTATAAGAACCTGCAGCTTGGGCTCAACCAGGCTGATTCACTTCGTAAGGCGCAACTAATGTCACTTTCAAAAGACAACGCGCCTCACTCTTGGGCATCCATGCAGTTACTGGGAGCGGGCTACTAACAGTTTTTGAAACATGTCGGTTCGACTCTTAAACTTATCGACGAACTCTCCTGAAAGTATTAGTCTTATGGGACTCCATATTTCCCCTGTTTCAGAGAGTTGAAAAGTGGTTAGTCGCGGCCGTTCTATTTTGAATTCGTTCAACGTTGCGGTCGTTGCGCTGGGGCTATTGGCAGAAACAATCTGCCTTGGCCAAGCTGGGAATGCAGTTACAAATTCCAAAACTCATAGCGCTGCTAAACGTGCTGCCGGTCACGCTACTCAATCTCACAGCGGTACTAACACGACAACTAGTGCCACAACTTCTGCTAAACCCGCTGTTCCAAAACCAACTGAAACGCCGGTGAAACTAATCGGTAGCGGATCTTTAACTCAGATTCGAAATCTTGTACTGCCGATTCAAACTATTAATGAGCGTTTGATTCGCGACATTATGGTGGGCAAGCCAACTGAAGATTTACCAAGTGGAACTTCTGAAAGCGCAAATCCAATGCCGGATTCAACTGCATCAAGTGCACCATCTGCTTCCAAAGATTCAGAACCCAAAGATTCTGAAATGGTTTCCGGGACAGCTTTAAAAACTAACAGCGAAACGGAAAAGAAACCTGAAGCACCCGAAGCTGCTCCAGCCAAACCAGCTGATGATAAAGGTGGTATGAAGCCTGAAGCAAATAACATTTCGACAACAGAAAATGCACAACCGACGGCAACAGAATCTGCTCAAGCGCCAGCGTTACAAGCAATTGAGGCAGCGCCACTGACAACGACAGTAGTTGAGCAAGCGTCAGCCACCCAGCCGACTACGACAGTAGTTGAACAGGCGTCCGCAACGCAGCCGACAACGACAGTAGTTGAGCAAGCGCCTGCCACCCAGCCAACTACGACAGTAGTTGACCAGGCGTCCGCAACGCAGCCGACAACGACAGTAGTTGAGCAAGCGCCTGCCACCCAGCCTGTTGCAGCAGAGACTGCGCAACCAACTGGAATGCAGCCTGACCCACCTCAAATTAACGAACTGGCTGATCTTCCACTGCACAAGGCGATTGGTGACAGCGCAGAGAAACGTGCCGCTCAGATACCTGAAAATGCGCAAGAAGAACCGATCGATTCTGCAAGTGTGGTTAAGCCGACAGTAATTGCCAGTGCAGCTCCTAGCGTGCCACCAAATGAGGTGACCACTGCCAACCCTGTTACGCTTGAAACAAATCAAACCAGTCCTGAACCTAAAGCCGTATCACAAACTGATGTTTCTGCCAAAACAGAAGAGTTCGACGCCGCGGTAGCCCCCGCGCCAGAAGGGACAAAAGCAGAGAGCACTATAGCGGTAGCACCAAAGACGGAAGAGTTCGATGCCGCTGTCACCCTTCCTGTTGTCCAGAACTCGGACAAAGTAGAATCAACTGCCGAAATTCAGAATGCTGGAAACAAGTCAGAGCAGAAAGTTGAAGAATTCGACGGAGCATCGGCAACGTCTGCGACCCCAGCAACATCTGCAACATCTGCAAATTCTGCAACTCCTGCAACTCCTGCAACTCCTGCAACTCCTGCAACTCCTGCAATTCCTGCAACTTCAGAAACGACACAGGAAGCAACGCTTGAAACCAAGAAGTCGTCAAACATTCCTGCCACTACTAAATTTGACGAGACAATCAATCTAAACTTACCTGAAGGCAGCGTTCTCTCAGGAGAAGTTGCAAAAGAGACGGTAACGGAAGAAGGCGCAATTGTAATTGATAACGATGAAGCGCATGAAACCAAAGAAACGATCGCATATAAGGAGTTGCCAACAGACCAAGGTAAAACGAAGGTATTGATCGGAGCACAATTTCCCGTAGTGATGTCTTCACAGATCAATAGTAAAACAGCTCATCGTGGTGATGCAATTGAAGCGCGATTGAAATACGATCTCAAAATCGGAGACAAATTGATTGCTCGTAAAGGAGCGCCGGTTTATGGTCATATCAATTATTGCTTGAAAGCACGCACTGCCATGGGCAGCCTGATTAGCGCGGAACGGTGGTATCGCAATTCCGGATGCGTCGGTGTTTCTTTTGATGAAATTGTGAACGACAAAAACGAACATATTCCTCTTGTAGCAGTTCCGGCACAGACAGCTCGCATCATCAAAAACAAAGGCGAAGGTAGAGTGCTAGGTGTGAATCATGCTGGGCAAGTAGCAGGGCCGTGGTCGCAACAACTTCAATATAAAGCGATTCGGATCGGACTGAACGCCGCCATGGCACCAGCTGGAGCATTCTCTTTTGGAGCTATGCCGGTTGCATTGGGAGTAATCGGTGCCGCTAATCCCTCTTTTGCTTTTATGAAGCCAGTCGGGCTCAATGTTAGACATCGCCGAATTAAAGGATTTGCTTGGGGTTTCCTAAGCGGAATTCCGGGCAGCTTCTTGATTGAAGACACAGTCATTCGAGGTCAGGAAGCAGTGATCAAGCCGGGTGACGAATTCCTGGCTGAGTTCAAAGAAGAATTCACAGGCGAACCGCAAACCGATGCCAGCATAATAGCTGGTGCTTCAGCGAAAGTTCATGGTCAAGTTATGCCCGAACCGAAGAAGCCGGCTAAATCTCGTAGTAAAGAAACCGCTTCCATTAAGTAGTCTATAACTTCAACTTCATGCTGTCAGGGATTTCTTCAATGGCTAAAGAGCAGTTTGGTTTTAGGCGTGCAAATTTTCTTGCGCCTGCAGCAGTAACATTTGTAAAACGCATACTCAAATGTTTTAGATTCGGCAAAGTAGTCAGTTTCAATAACCCTTCGTCGTTTATTGGATTGCGATTAAGAACAAGCGTATCTACCTTTCGAAGATGCTGCAGGATGGTTAAATCGCCGTTTGTAATTCCACAGTTAGTCAAGCTGAGGGAAGTGAGATTCATGTCGGTAAGTCGCTGCAAAGCATTTCTGATGCTGCAAGAGTCAAGGTTGAGTTCTGTGATTTGGCTATTGGATAGTTCACGCACTCCCTTTGAAGTTACTTTAGTTTGACTAAGGTACAAGGATCTCAGTCTGGGCAGCGAGCGAAAAATCCGGCAGCCCCCATCATCAAAATCTGTTTTCATTAAGCTTAGTTTGCTCAGAGTAGAAATCTTAGCCAACGAGTCTGCGCACGCTCCTGTTACGTCTGTACCAGTCAAATCTAAACACTCAAGCGGCAATTGAGTTAGATATTCAATACCTTTATCCGAAACATGCTCGCATTTTGATATATCAAGATTTCTTAGTTCTTGAAGCTTCTGAAAAGATTGCATGCCTTCATCTGTAATTTGCTTGCCATGCAGATTTAGTGAACGCACGTTTGGGAAGTTTTTCATCATTGCGTACAGGTACATATCGTCTTTGTGATCGAGCACGGTGTTTATCATGATGCTTTCCGAATCATTTTGATTGAACTGGGTTGATACCTGCCTTTCTTCATACTTATAAGGCTGGTTGTTGAGAATAAACCATATCGTTGCGAAGCAGCTCGAAACCAGCGCCGCAGTAATTAGTGCTGTAATAAGCATGCTTGCCGAGAAATACTTTTTCGGTTCGTCGAGAACATCAAGCACTTTATTTGGTGCTACCCTGGCATAAATATTCTCGGTCTTTCCTTGTATGAGCCATGAAAGATCTTGAGCGATGGTTAGACAGTCTTGATAGCGAGCTTCCGGATCTTTTGCCAGCATTTTCGCCACAATCTGCTCGAGCCCTTCTGGAAATTCGAGCCCAAGAGCGGCCTTCTTGAGAGAATCGGATGTTTTATTACGGTGCTGAAGGATTGTTTGTACAAGGGTCTCTCCCTTAAACGGAGGCACTCCGGTCAAAGCTTCGAAAAATACGCATCCAAGAGAATAGATATCGCTGCGTAGATCGACATGGGAACCGACCGTTTGCTCGGGACTCATGTAGAGAGGTGTGCCGAAAACTTGTCCAGTTTCGGTCAAGGTCTGTTCCTCGCCTTCCATGAGTTTGGCAATGCCGAAATCAACAATCTTCGGAACAATTGTGGTTGAATCCGGGCGAGATTTTGTGAGAACGATATTTCCGGGTTTTATGTCCCTGTGAATTACGCCCTCTCGATGCGCATGGGCCATAGCAAAACAGATAGGAATGAAGGTGCGCAAAGCCAGATCGACCGGCACGCGACCGTTCATTTCCAAATATTTGGCAAGGGTTAAACCTTCCACCAAATCCATGATCAAGAAAGGTTGCATACCATCGATTAGCCCGAAATCTAAAGCACGCACGAGGTTTTCGTGGTCGAGCCGACTGGCTAGTTGTGCTTCTTTCTGGAAGCGCCGAATCTTTAAGTCTGTCGCATTAGTGCTGTGCAAAGTCTTGAGCGCAAACTGCTTTTTGAGATAAAGCTGCTCGACTCGATAAACAGTTCCCATGCCGCCTGTGCCGATAGTAGAAATAACTTTGTACCGGCCGGCAACGATTTCGCCCGGTCTCAATAAGACCGTAGCCATGCGTGATACTGCTTTCGCTACTTCTGGGCCCTGCAATGTGAGCTCAAAAGGATTTTGCGGTGTGCTGTCCATAGGTGCCGAAAGGTAGACAGCAAATTCTATATCTTGAAATAATCTTTGTAATTGCGGGAATTACGTAGTCGGCTAAGGATTAATGACGGTTCTGTAAAGCCGGAAACGATACATCTGTCTGTGTCTAAGGGCATCCGAGCTCGTGCACTTGAATGGACGATTGAATCCGAATTTGGGTTTGATATCGAGGGCTTTAATATCCGGCTTGAGCTGCGGTTGCTCCCGCTACGGAAACGGGTGCATCAAGTTGCAATTGTAAAACTGTGCCGGATGGTACCGTTACGTCCTTGCCTTTTCGCAGGAGCAAGCTGTCTGCAACACCGAGACCACCACCGATTGCGGCTCCAGACCATGCGCCCATACCGGCGCCGTGGCCGCCGCCGGCAATAGCACCAACAGCAGTACCAAGCGCAGCGCCGCCGCCAGCTCCGATGCCACCTCTAAATGCGACCGAGCCAACTTTATTGCTCAGACCTTCACCCCGATAGACATCAGTTTGGCCAGCTTGAGCATGTTTAGTGAGCGCGCCAACAAGATGCGCAGATATGGGTGTTTCAGTGCCATCCGGTGTGCGGATGCGGTTGAACTTGATACCTAACTCGCCGGAGTGAGCCAGCCTGTGTCCTGCTTCTGCGTCAGTAACTTGACCTATCACAACCGATCCAGCTGGAATGATGGAATCGCCAAGGTTGAGATTTTGCGTCAAGTTGGCTTGAATCAAATCACCCGTGTGCGCAACTTGAGTGGAAATTGAAGTTTGCAGCGTCACCGGTATCACCTGACCGGCTGGTGCAAGAGCAACTCGTCCCTGTCTGTAACCACCGCCGGGAGGCCCGCCTTGATAACCACCATAATTTGGAGGAGGTCCACCGTAACCGCCGCTGTTATAAGTTGGTGGTGCTCCGCCACCAGTGACATAAGAAGGTGGCGGGCCGCCGTAATTGGGCGCGCCATTGTATGCGGTATTGCCGTTGTAATTCTGCCTCTGATAATTTTGAGGTGGTGCGCTATTGTTGTTGTATTGGTCGTAATCACCTTGTGGTGGGCTTTGTGAGGGCGGAGGCAAATTTGCCGTTTGCTGAGTGGTTTGGGTTGGAGATCCTGTCAGTTGGTTGACGTAGCTTGCCACGCTAGTTGAATTGGATAAGCTATGTTTGATGCCATCAGACCATTTTTGGGCCACATCTGCTGGAGTTCCGTGCGCAGCGGTGGCATCGCTTTGATCGAGTGTCACAACCTGATAGCCACCAAGCGTTATTACTGGCACGCCTTTTACATAAGTAATGCCGACTGCTGAAGGGCTACGATCTTTCGTCGCCACAAGAGCATTGTCGAGATTGTTCTGAATCGTCTCTGTTCTCTGGCTTATTGTCGAACCTGCACCCGAATGCAAGGTGAAAACTGGCACGCCGGCTATTCGCACGTCACCTTCAGCGGCGAAGGCGTTCGGTGTACTAATAAGAAGTTGGATAGTGAAGGCGGACGCTACGCCGATTGCCACCTTAGTTTTGTTCAATATGTTCCTAACTTGCATCGCAAACCACCTAATACAATGAATTTTTTGACTTACTTTGTCCGGAATCCTAAAATGAATCTGGAAATGATTTTGGGAATGGATTGGGCAATTGGACCTGGGTCTCTACTTCGATTCTAACGTTAAACAGAAAAACAATGTGCGCAGAAACCTATAAGCGAATAGTTTATCAGGGTTCTCAAGTTGTTTCTGAAAACGAGCTAACAGCGTGAATTTGAATGTTATCCCTCTAGCGTTTCAGGCTGATTTCTCCGTACAAAATGTTTGTAAAAAAATGGTTGTTTATTACTTTAATTTGTGATCGAAATCAAAAATAACTTTTTGCAAGATAAAACAGCTCTCGTTACCGGAGCCAGCCGAGGTATCGGCAAGGCAATCGCTCTTAAATTGGCTAGTTGTGGAGCCAACTTGCTACTCATGGCCCGAAATCGGGTGCCACTGAATTTGGTGAAGGATCAAGTCAAACAATTGGGTGTCGATTGCAAAACACTCGCATTCGATCTCGGAAATGAAGGACCAGACGAAGATTCGCTCAGAGAGGAAATTCTGGGCTTGTGCGAAATAGATATTCTCGTAAACAATGCCGGGATATCAGAATCGTATGCATTTGATGATTGTCCGGATGAACGATGGGACGAAATGCTCATCGTAAATTTGATTTCGCCTGCCCTTCTCTCGAAAATTACTCTGGAGGCTATGCAAAAAAAGGGCTGGGGTCGGATCATAAATATCTCTTCCGTTTCTGGCAAAATGGGTGAAGTATTTGCAGGGGCATACTCTGTTTCGAAGTTTGGAATGATCGGTCTTACGGAATCTCTCGCTCTAATTACTGCAAGACACGGCGTTACTGTGAATGCAATTTGTCCCGGTTGGGTTCTAACAGACATGGCGCAAGAAGTACTGCAAGATCCCAATTGGTGCGCTTACCATAATATTCCGGTTGAAGAATCAATTGAGATTGCTCGCTTGTCGACTCCACAAGAGAGATTTATAGAGCCTGAAGAAATTGCCGACTTGACCGCATTTCTTTGTACAGAAGGGGCGCGCGGAATCACGGGGCAGAGTATAACTGTTGATGGGGGGCTAATTCTACGATGACAATGGCGACTTTCGAGGAGTATTTGCACACGGAAAACGAGTGGCATCTGGAGCATGTTAATGGATTGCCACTCTATTTTTCACCGCTATTGAGTCTTCACGAAGCAGTACTAAAGCATGCCTTTACGACGCGCCTAGGCGGACAAACCCCAGCCCCACTCGATAATTTCAACCTCGGTCGTCATATCAAAACGGATGAATCTCGCCAAGACGCGATGAAGAATAGACGCGCTTTGTGCGAAGCTCTTATGCTTGAGTTCGATCGGTTAGTTGTACCAGCTCAGGTGCACTCCGACCGCGTCGTTTTCGTATCAGAACCGCAAGCGGTTGGCGATGTTGATGGTGTTGTCACCAATGCTAAATCCCTGCCGCTGCTTCTGCATTTTGCTGATTGCGTGCCAATTGTAATTTTTGATCCGCTTACTTTGACATTGTCTGTCGTCCACGCCGGATGGCGAGGAACGGCGCAGGGCATTGTCGCAAAGGCGGTTGCAGCTATAGCCAAAGCCGGTGGCTCAAATCCTAGCCAATTCGTTGCCGCAATTGGACCGGCAATAGGTTCTTGCTGCTATCCAACCGGGGACGACGTCGTCCAACAACTACAAAGTTCGATTGGCGGTGGGGATGGCTCGATGAAGAGATTTGAAGAAAACGGGCTTTTTGTAAAAAAAGATGGTCGGGTGCATCCAAGTTTGAAGGCTGTTAACGCTGTGCAGCTTAGACTCGCTGGTGTTGAACAAATTGACGTCTCCAATTTATGCACGTCCTGCAACCCCCACATGTTCTACTCACACCGTCAGTCTGGCGGCAATACTGGTCGCCAAGGGGTGATTGCCAGCCTGGTTTGAATTTAAAAACTTAATCTACTAAAACCTGGTTTGTCACCCAATCTAACCCCTTTTGAAACGACAATATGTTTAGAGGCGGTCAAATCGGACATCACCATCGTAGTCGCGGAACAGTTTGTATCGTGAAGAAGTTATCGACCGGTTTCCTATTAGCTTTTTTCCAACTCACCTCATGTTCTCCTGGCTTTGCCATGGACGTGGTGGATACTCAATTAGCTACGCTGGATGCCACCGCTGGTAATGCCCCTCTTTCTAGAGTGACTTCTTCACTTGATGATGGGGATGGACAAGGTGCACCTGATGCAAAAGTTGAAAGAACTATCGAAGACGCGACTGTAAAAAGCGTCGAGAAAGCTAGCAAAGCTGCCGACAAAGCAACTGATAAAGCGGCCGACCAAATAGGTGAGAAAGCAGTCGACAAAGCTGCCGACAAAGCGACTGACAAAGCGACTGACAAAGCGACCATAAAGAACACCAATAAAGCTGTCGATTCAACTGTTGGAAAAACGCCTGATAAAGGGGCGAATAAAAATACTGTGAAAGAGGCTCTGCAATCGGAAACACCAAAACTTGCACCAGCCGAAATGCCCAATCTCAAATCATTAACACCGAAGTTAGCAACTCCACAAGAACCCAATTCTGCAAAAGATTCAAAAGACTCAGCGTCAGCCGGTAAGACCGACGAGAGCAAAACTCCAACTGCACAAACTCCGGGAAGTTCGGGAATTTCGGGAACTCCCGAGCAGGAAAACTATCCTACGGTTTCACGAATGGAAAAAGTCGTATTCGGCGCCCCAAAATCGTTTTCGCCGATTGAAGCCCGGCTATCAGAGCTTGAAGAATCCATTTTCAAGCAACAATTTCCAAGCCAAAGCCTATTTGATCGTACGCAACGCTTGAAAGAAACCATCTTAGGCGTTGATGATTCGACCATTGATGATGTGGCAACAAACATGCCCTCGACGGATCCTCTGGAAATGCTTTCGCGTGGTTTAAATTCGCTCAATTCTGCGCCGCGAGCAGATGTTGGTTATTTGGATGCATTGGCAGCGCACAAGGAAAATCAAAGTGAGATTGACGAGAGTGAAGCGAAAAGTTTTGCGCTTGATCTCATCAATTACCTTCGTTCAGAAATGGGATGTTTGCCTGTTCTGCTGGATGATCTCGCCGGTAAGTTAGCTACCGAACATGCTGGCGATCTTGCAAAACGAAATGTTGTTTCGCACGCCGATCAAAAAGGAGACAACCCCGACCTGCGTTACACCAATGCGGGTGGAACCGATGCCATGACGGAAAGCCTCGCGACGATCAGTAACGGGGGCACTAAGCATTTGACAAAGGCGACCATTGCGAAATTGCTGAAACTTCTCATGGAACGCCAGGATGATCGAGAATCATTGCTAAATCCCGATGCGACAGCAGTTGGATTTGCAGCTAAGCCAATGACAAATAAGGACACAACGATTTGCTGCTGTGAGGTAATCACCAAACACGGTATCATGGCCCCCCTCTCTTCGCCATTGTCTCTCGGCGATCACGTTGAAGTAAAAGGCGTAATTCAACAGCCATTTCATTTCGATCGAGTGACAATCGCCTGGGAAGGTCACAATCGCCAGATGAATAGCACAAGCGATGAAACAGAAGAGGCTTTGCCATATTTCCCACCGCTCGATTATATTGGTTATGCGCCCAAAGGCGAACATGACTATGAGAAGACGCTAGCTACGTTACGCATGGTGGGTTTAGTAGCCGCCATCGCAGGTGGTGTCTTCGTTCCACCTGTGGCTTTGGCTGCACCTCTCATAATCGCTTCCGGCGGAATGGGATCTGAACCAAGACCTATGTCAGACATTCCGATACATGGCGGTTTTAAAATGTCTGGTTCTACTTTTAGCGGTAAAATCCATCTTACTAATGGTGGCAAGGCGGGGCTGTATTACATCACTGTTTGGGCAAATCCAGGTCGCGGTGGCAAATCTGTTCCAATTAGTCGTCGGGTTTACGTCGTCGAAGAATCAAGCGATCATAGTGGTGAGAAGAATGCCGAATCCGTTGAAGCGCGCGTAGAGGAGAAATAGTGATAGATATAAAGGCAATTGCTGCCTTCGTGTGCGCATTTTGTATGGCCAGCGGACAACTAGCTCTGGCTGAAGCTGAAAAAAGTTCTGTCATGAATCCAGGTATGACTGTTGCTCCAGTTTTAAAAGGACAGCCGGGTGGTGGTTTGATCACCCAGCCTGTGCAAGGCGCTACTTCATCGACGAACCTGCAGACTGGAACGTCATCAACAAGCTTGCAAACTGGGACTTCATCAACGACTTTGCAAACTGGGACTTCATCAACAACTTTGCAAACTGGCACGGATTCCACGTTATTGAAAGTAGGAACGGACTCGACACTATTAAAGATGGGTACCGATTCGACCTTATTGAAGATGGGAACGGATAGTACGCTGTTGCAAACTGGAATTGAACGTAAAGGTGGGCCGGTCAACATATTGTTCTTGGTTGATTGTTCATTCAGTATGAGAGACAAGCTGAGTGGATCTGATCACAAGATGCACGCTGCCACACAAGTTTTAGAACAAGCTCTCGCACGAATACCAAACGACATAAATCTTGGTTTGAGAGTATTTGGACAAGGTTCATTTCTCCCAGGTATGGATTGCCAATCCACAGCGTTGCTTGTTCCATTGGGAACTGGCAATCGAGCTTCAATAATCACGAAAGTTCGGAACCTAAAGCCTTTTGGAATGACGCCTCTTGAATATGCAATTAGACAGGCAGCAGAGGATGACTTTTCGGATTGCAAGGGTACAAAAACACTGATTCTTATCACGGACGGTGCAGATACATGTGGCGGTGATCCTTGCAAATTTATCCGTGAACTACCGATGCTGGGAATTAAAGTAAAAGTTGATATCGTCGGTTTGGTATTGAAAGATAAGCAAGGGCGCGATCAACTCAATTGCATCGCCGAACAATCTGGTGGCAAATACTATGATGCCGATACTGCTGCCCAGCTAATAGATAGTGTTTCAACAAGCGTGAACAAGGCAATTTCTGGTCAAGTTCTATCGCCGAATCATGCGAAGAACACAGAAACACCACCTGAGTTACAGGAAATCAAACCGTTCATGGCGCACTGATTACGCAATACGCAAGCTTGCGATCAAGCGCGCAAACAATCGTGCAACACGGATGCGTTATCACCTTAATGCTATTTGCTCGGAATCTGTTTGATCCTACTAGTGGCGATGCAACTATTGTCTCAACAAGGCGTTTGCCGGAACCGAACGAGCGGTGGATTCGTACAGCGGTGTAATCAACATCGGATAGACACCCAGGATAAATATCGATGCTGTGAGTGCGCTTGCGACCAGCTTTTCATTGAAGCGGGCGTCAGTGAGATGATGAAGCCAAGAAGGATTCGGTGGGTCCGGAAGTTGATCGCCGAAGAACAATCGTTTCAAAAGCCAGAGCATATATCCAGCAGTGAGTACAACTCCTGTTGTTGCAAACAGAATTGCGAACTTAGTGAGATCCGCTTGTGAAGCCATGTGGGTTAAAGGTGAAGTGTACGCACCGTAGTACACAGCCGTTTCAGCAACAAATCCGGAAAGTCCAGGCAAACCGAGATTTGCAAGAGCTGCAAACATCCAGAAGTAAAAGATAACTGGCATATGCTTGGCCAATCCGCCGCCGATTTCGTCGAGCTGTCTCGTGTGCGTTCTTTCGTAGACAACTCCCACCAGAAAGAAAAGAGCTGCTGAGATAACGCCGTGCGAAATCATCTGGTAGATGGCTCCACTCAAAGCCGCTGCAGAGAGGGCGCCAACGCCAACAAGAATGAAGCCCATGTGGCTGACACTTGAGTACGCGATGATTCGCTTCATATCCTTTTGGACAAGGCATGCCACAGCACCCCAAATGATATTGAACGCACCAAGCGCAATAATCCAAGAACCGTAGGTGAGCATTACGTTTGGGAAATAGCTTGCACAAATCCGAACCAAACCGTAACAGCCCATCTTCAAGAGCAGTCCAGCCAAAATCATCGAAATTGGAGTAGGGGCTTCGACGTGAGCATCAGGTAGCCATGTATGAAACGGAAATGATGGCAACTTGATGATGAAAGCAAGGAAGAAGCCGAGGAATCCAAGCGCTTGCATTGCAGTTGGAAGAAGCGGACACCGCTTGGCTAACACAATCATATCGAAGGTAGTTTTCGGATCATCTGCACTCAACTGGAAATAGATATATAGCAATGAAGCCAGCATAAGCACGCCACCAAAAAAGGTGTATATCAAAAACTTCATGGCAGCGTAGTTGCGCCTTGGTCCACCCCAAATTGCAATCAGGAAGTACATCGGAACGAGTTCTAATTCGTAGAACACAAAAAATTGGAGAAGGTCGAACGAAACGAAAACGCCAAGAATAGAGAGCGTGAGAAGCATCACCAAGCTGTAATACAACTTGGGTCTGAGCTTGATCGAATCACTTGCCAACACGGCGCATAGCGTAACGAAACTAGTCAAGATAACAAGGCAAAGACTCATGCCATCAGCGCCGACGTGATAGGAAATCGGCACTGGTGATGTGACCCAGGCAACATTCTGTTCAAGGTTGCTAAGCCTTTGAACATCCACGCACATAACTGCGGATACTGCGCACAACAAAACGCTGGCGAGAATCGCAATCGGCCTCGACCATTTTTCATTACATAACGCAATTACCGCAAGTGCAATCGCCGGAATTAACAGGAGAATGTTGATGATGGAAAAGGATGATGGGTGCACAATTGTCTCCAAGTGGATTCGACTGTTTCGTCGCTCGATTTTCGCCGATCAACTCAGTATAACTAAAGAAAAAATGCGAATCTTCTAACACCACATATACTTTGCTTCATCAACGCTTCAGTGCCAAGGTATATTGTGTAAGTTTGATATTCGGTAACCAATTTTGGCGCGGAGAAAATAGTTGAGTCCAAATGATTTGAGCGCGGTTGTTCATGCAGCTCCTTACATCGTGCTTCTGCCTTTTGTAGCAGGGTTCTTGATTATTCTTGGTGCTAACCGCTCAAAAGGTCTCTCGATGTTTTTGTCGGTCGCCGCAGTTGCAGCCGGCTTTGTATATTCGTTGATGCTATTTACGGCGTTAACACAGAATCCCCATCTTGCCCCCTGGTATGTCAATTTTGACTACCTGGTGATTGGCGATTTCAAGCTTGCCATTGGATGCCTTGTCGACAATCTCATGGCTGTCATGATGATTGTCGTGACAAGCGTAAGTCTTCTTGTTCAGGTTTACACACATGGATACATGCGTGAAGATCCGGGATATGCACGTTTCTATTCATATCTATCTCTCTTTACCGGCTCAATGCTTGGGTTAGTTGTTTCGACCAATCTCTTCGAAACCTATTTCTTCTGGGAATTGGTAGGTGTGTGCAGCTATTTCCTAATTGGTTTCTGGTGGTACAAGAAATCTGCTGCTGAAGCAGCGCTAAAAGCGTTTGTAGTAAACCGCGTTGGTGACTGCGGTTTTCTTATTGGCATATTGCTTCTCTTAGCAGCAACATCAGGATTGTGGGGAAGAGAAGCGCTCTTGTCTTTCGTTGGCAATGGATCTGCTGACTATCTTTCTGTTGTGATAAGCCAGGCAGTTGAAAAGAACGGACTTACTGCCGCTGCGCTGACAGCAATAGCTCTTTTCACCTTGCTTGGTCCGATGGCGAAATCAGCACAATTTCCATTGCATGTGTGGTTGCCAGACGCGATGGAAGGTCCGACACCAATTTCGGCATTGATTCACGCTGCCACAATGGTTGCTGCAGGTGTGTATTTAGTCGCTCGTGCCTATCCGCTTTTCTTGACGCCTGATGGTCACACAGGCAGTGTTGCTCTTGCAGTAATTGCGATTATCGGTGGCATTACCGCATTTATGGCGGCGACAATTGCGCTTAGTCAATTTGACATCAAACGAATACTTGCCTGGTCTACCGTCTCGCAGTTGGGCTACATGTTTGTAGGATTAGGCGCCGGTGCATTTAGTGGCGCGCTCTTCCACTTGTTTAACCACGCTTTCTTCAAAGCGATGTTATTTCTTTGTAGTGGTGCCGTCATCCATGGATTGCATGGCGAACAAGACATCAGAAAGATGGGTGGCTTGCGCAAATCCATGCCCATCACGGCTGCTTGCTGCTTAATTGGCACAATCGCCATTTCGGGCTTTCCTTTTATAGGAAGTGGTTTTTTCTCCAAGGACGAGATTATTGGTGCTGCCGTTAAGTTCAACACCGTGCTTGGTGGCGTGATGATTTTCACAGCGTTGCTTACTTCCTTCTACATGTTCCGTATGTACTTCATGACCTTTGAGAATGAATATCGTGGCGACGCACATCCGCATGAGTCACCACCGGTAATGACCTGGCCGCTCGTTGTACTTGCCGTACCCTCATTATTGTCCGGCTATCTTGGGTTTAACATGGCCGCTTTGCCGACACTCTTTAACTTCTCCAGCGAGTCACCAGGGTTGCCGAATCATTTTGCTTCCTTCGTGTACTTCCGGCATCCTGAGTTTGAAGGTATCAACACGGTAGTGATGACGATTTCTGTTGTTGCTGCTTTGCTTGGATTTGTGGCCGCCTACGCTGTCTATCTCAACCGCAGCTGGCACATCAACAAAGATATTGTCGAGAGCAAGAGCCCAATTATTCAAGGTCTCTATCAATTCTCGTTCCAAAAGTGGAAGGTCGATGAGTTGTATCTCTTCTTGGTTCAAAAAATTGTCCTGCCTGCCTTTAGCAAAATCTGGACTGCAATCGATCAATTGTTCATCGATCAAATTGTCGACTTCAGCGGACAGGCAGCGGTTGGTTTGGGCGAAGTTTTGAAATACACCCAAAATGGACGCGGTCAGTATTACGCTCTTGTTATCTTTGCCTGGGTGGCGGGACTGACCTTTGTCGTCTACTTCTTCCGTCCTTAACTGGAGTTTAGGCGATGAGCAAAAAGGATGATCACGGTCACGACGACGGACATGGACACGAAGCCGGTGTGCCTTTCGTGCCGGAAAGTAGTTTGTACGACAAAGCGCTCTCTATAGTGACGGTACTAGTTGGTGCAGCTCTCGTTTGGTTCATGTGGAGCTGGAGTGCGCTGCCTTTGCCAACCGGCGAAGGTGCTCCTGCTGAAACCGGTGTGCACCATCAGTCTTAATTAAGTCATACAGCGATGGACCGAAATTAGCTCTTAATTCAGTCATACAAAGATGGACCGAAATTAGCTCTTAATTCAGTCATACAACGATAGACCGAATTTCGATCGTAATTCAGTCCATAAGCTCGGTTGCAATTCAGCTCATAAACGACTGTATTTCTTAAACGATCATAAAAGGTGTGGCACCCAGACGGACGTTTCGTAACTTTTGTTGCCATCACGGCGTTTCCGGACTTGCGCTTGCCATCCATTTTCAAGCTGTATGCTATCTTTTAGCTGGTTAGAAAAGACCGCCACTATCTTATTGGGCGCTGCTACCGGTTTATTAAACCCGGGCTGATAGTGGGGAGAAAGCGGCTGTGAATTTTTGAGGAGAGACCATGCAGGAAGTCACGATTGGAATCGCTGGTGCAGCCGGCGATGGACTTGATAAATCCGGTGACACCTTAGCCAAAATTTGTGGACGACTCGGACTGTTTGTGTACGCTTACAACAGCTACCAATCAATCATCCGTGGCGGTCATATTTGGCTCAAGTTGAGAGTTGGCGATAAGAAGGTGCTAAACCACGGTGATCGTTTGACCGTGTTGATTGCCTTGAACCAGGACTCTCTGGAGCGCCATGCATCAGAAGTTGATGAAGGCGGCGCAATCGTCTTCAATGGCGATCGTTTGAAATGCGATCCAGCTCTAGTCCGTAAGGGTGTTCAAGTATTGCCAATTCCGATCGCTGAATTGACAGCAGAAGTAGTGAAGACGCACGGCGCTCTCGCTCCCGTCATGCAAAATACAATTGCGCTCGGTGCGGCTCTTGCCCTAAGCAAACTCGGGTTGGAAGAAGCCAATCAAGTGTTGCAAGATACTTTCGGTCACAAGGGTGAGAAAGTAGTCGGTCTCAACCAAAGTGTGCTCAAAATTGGTTATGACTATGCCAACAAGGAATGTGAATCAGTAACAACAGATTGGACATTCTCCAAGAAGAAGCGTCCATTCCTCACAGGCAATGAAGCAATTGCCATTGCTGCGTACGCTGCTGGCTGCAAATTCTATTCAGCCTACCCAATGACACCAGCTTCTTCGATTTTGCACTGGATGAGCACAAACTCCAGAAAGACTGGCATCGTCGTCAAGCAAGGAGAAGATGAGCTAGCTGTTATCAACATGGCAATCGGCGCCGGCATCGCTGGTGCACGCTCCATGTGCGCAACTGCTGGTGGTGGCTTCGCTCTTATGACTGAAGCAATGGGTATGGCAGGCATCATGGAAGTGCCGGTCGTTGCAGTCGAAGTACAACGCGGCGGCCCATCAACCGGTTTGCCAACAAAGACAGAACAAGCTGACTTGTACCAAGTCTACGGTGCATCACAAGGCGAATACCCGCGCTTGATTGTTTGCCCACGTGACATTGAAGATGCTTATGCCTGCACAGTTGAAGCTTTCAACATGGCAGACAAGTATCAATTGCCTGTAACCATCATGTCTGACCTCCTCCTTTCTGAACACCACGAACACGTTGATCAAGCGGACATGCCGGCTGAAGTCAAAGTCGACCGCGGTGAAATCGTGAAAGAGTGGTCTGAAGACCAAGGCAAGTTCAAGAGATTCCAATTCACAGAATCCGGAATTTCTCCTCGTGCTTTGCCGGGTACAGCCAATACAATCTTCACCAACGCCAGTGACGATCATGACGAAGAAAGCATTCTTATTTCAGATATGTTCACTTCGCCACCAGTACGCCGCAAGATTATGGAAAAGCGGATGCGCAAAGTGGACAACATGCTCAAAGAGTTGGCGCCACCGAAACTGGAAGGCGGTCCAGCCGATGCTGACGTCACAATCGTTTGCTGGGGCTCAACAGCTGGTGTAGTTTCTGAAGCCGTTGAAATGCTCAATGCAAATGGCGTCAAAGCCAACTTCCTTTGCATCAAGTACATCTATCCATTCCACGCCAAGGAAGTCACGGAAATTCTCAGCAAGGCTAAGAAGAAGATCTCGGTTGAAGTCAACTTCACAAGCCAGATGGCCCGTTACTTGCGCAGCGAAACTGGCATTGCCATGGATGCTCACATCAATAAATATGATGGAGAACCATTCGAGCCAAAAGAAGTGATGAACCTCGTGAAAGAGAAGCTTGCCGCTAAGCCGATCAATCTCGATGTTACCGAAGCGGATGCGAAAGAACTCGCCTATCACTATCTCCGCACTCACAGCTTCGAAAAATTGCGCCCAATCAAAATGGTGCGTGAAGCAGCCAACGGACATGGCGAACCAACCTGGAATATCGAGTTGGCAGAGCGTGTCTCAGGTAAGAAGGGCGGTTCGATGAAAGTGGGCGTGCGTACAGGCGCAACCTACAGCTTCGTCAAAGATACCGAGTAAAGCATTTCCAGTCGACATTTGATTCTGAGGTAATAAATAGAATGGCAACGTTGATAGAGCTTCCGCTCGATACATATAAAGGACCCGTAAGCCCAGACTGGTGTCCAGGCTGCGGCGACTATGGTGTTTTGCGTTCCGTCCAGGAAGCAGCCGGTAAAAACGGTGTTGCACCCAAGGATTTGTTGATTGTCTCTGGTATTGGTTGCTCATCCAACCTCCCAGGTTTCATTCACGCATACGGCATACACAGCTTGCACGGCAGAGCGGTACCGGTTGCAACCGGTGCACACCTCGCCAATACTGATTTGAAAGTAGTCATCACCGGTGGTGATGGCGACGGTTACGGAATTGGCATCGGCCACTTGCTGCACGCTATGCGCCGTAATTTGGATGTGACGTACGTGGTCATGGACAACCAAATCTATGGTCTAACAACAGGACAAGCTTCACCGACAACGTCCAAAGGTCACGTCACTAAGTCCACTCCAGTTGGCAATGCCGAAACCCCACTCAATCCATTAGCACTTGCAATCGCTTCCGGCGCTACCTATGTAGCTCGCGGTTTCTCCGGCGAAGCCAAGTTGCTTACCGATTTGATCGCCGGTGGCATCGCTCACAAAGGCTTTGCTCTAATTGACGTGTTCAGCCCATGCGTAACCTACAACAAGATCAACACCTATCCGTTCTTCAAAGAACGTGTATATAAGTTGGAAGACGAAAATTGGGAACCAAATGATTTCCATAAGTCATTGACCAAGGCTTATGAGTGGGGCGATCGCATTCCGCTAGGCGTTATCTACAAGACTGATCAGCCAACTTACGAAGATAGCGAAGCCATCTTCAAGAAAGGCGCGCTCGTTAAACAGCCCCTCGAAATCGACAAGAAAGTCTTCGCCGAACTAATTGAAGAAATGGTCTAGTCGAGTCTAGTCAAATCGATGGTCCAAAGAACGGTCCAATAAATAGAAGCCTGAAATCCCCTCTTTCGAATCGAAAGGGGGGATTGTTTTATAGGATGATTTCGTTTATTCGTTTATTTTGTCTGGGTACAAAATCCGTAGAAGCGAATAGTTGGTTGTCAAGCTGCGTTATTGAGGCCGAGGTCTTTGCTTGATCCAGTCAGTTGCAAAGGTCTGAATTAAGATCAAAATTCAGTCTATTGTCCACACACCGGTCCCCATGCCCTCCCCATTGTCCAAACCCCTCACCCCTCGTTCCACGGTTGGGCGGCTATGCAAGCGAAAGATCCAGTAGACCCAAATGTGGTCCCGACTTGTCCTGTCTGCAATCAGGCATTTCCTTTTGAGGATAATTGCCCGGTGCACAAAGTGCCATTGCAGAGCACGAAAACCCGTGTTGGTACCGTTTTTGCGGACCGGTTTGAAATCCTTTCCCTTCTGGGTGCGGGTGGCTCAAGCTTTGTATATAAGGCTAGGCACCAATTGATGGAGCGCATCGTCGCTCTCAAACTACTTTCCTCAAACGATCTTGAAAGCATCAAGCGATTCAAAACGGAAGCGAAGTTGGCCTGCCAACTAAACCACCCGAACATTGTCAGCGTTTTTGATTTCGGACTAGACGCAAATGGCGTGCCTTATTTCGTCATGGATTATCTGGAAGGTCAAACGCTTGCCGACGTCATTGACGAGGGCCCTGTTAATTTCAGACGAGCGTTGCATATTTTTTGTCAGGCAGGTGATGCTCTCAATTTTGCTCACAAGCGAAAGTTGATTCACAGAGATTTAAAACCAAGCAACCTAATGCTGGTGCGTGATGATTCTGGGCAAGAGGTCTTGAAACTATTCGACTTTGGTATCGCCAAGAAGACTTCGGGCAACGTTTCGCTTACGCTTACCCGCCATGGCGAAGTGGTTGGTAGTCCGTTTTATATGAGTCCGGAACAATGTCGCGGTTTGAAACTAGATGCTCGTTCGGACATCTATTCAATGGGTTGCGTAATGTATGAGTCTCTAACTGGTGAAATTGCATTCCCCGGCGAAGACATGATCGAAGTGCTACATCGCCATATCAAATTTGATCCGCCGCCCTTTGCCCAAGCCAATCCAAAGCTCACAGGAATTCCTCCCAAAATGGAGGAAATTGTATTCAATTGTCTGCAGCGAGATATTGAAAAACGCTATCAATCAGCGTTTGATCTGTGGACGGATCTAGAGACTCTGGCCTCGAGCATAAACAATCCCAAACCGGCATCAAGACTGACCGGGCCCTCGTTGATTGCCAAACGAGATACCAAAGGAGATAACGGGCCTGGTGTTTCTCGCCCCAATGCAGGCGCAATACATAAACTGCGCAAATCCCCAGCCGGAGCTATCAATCAGCAGATAGTGCCTGACGGTTTCGATATTCCGAAAATTGTTGCCGCTGTTGCAGCGCTCCTTATCGTGGTTGGAGGCTGCGCATTTTTTTTGATGCGCAATGGAGCACAGCAATCGAAGAGCACTTTTGCTTCTAAGGTAGGATCGCAATCTGTAACTCAAGCTAATGATCGATCGGAGGCACCATCTCCGGCCCAATCTGCAGAAGTAAGTGGAAATGCAGGTTCTGGCAATAACTCCTGGCAAAAATTGGAACAAGAAGCGGACAGCGAATATAAAAACGGTCGATATCTTTCGGCCCTTAACTTGTTCAAGGATGCCGTTAGCGAAGCAAGAGCGAGCAATCGGAAAGGCGCTCCATCAGCTGATCTTCTTGTTGGATTGGCAAAGGCATATTACAGCGAGGATCAATATGATCACTGCGAAGAGGCGTTAACATCTGCGTTGACTATGAAGCAAGGTGAGGACAAAAACTCGCCTGAAGTCCGGAAGATCATGACCTTGCTCGGCAATCTGTATTCAGCAACAAACAGAAAAACGGAAGCAAAAAAAATATTGGATGATGCTTTGCAGATGGCAGAAAGCCAAAATGCCAATGATGCTACGAAAGCAGACACTCTTAGTGCTCTTGCCAAGTTGAATATTAAGCAACACCAACCTAAAATCGCATTGAGCTTGTTGCAGAAAGCGAAAGGCATACGAAACGATGTAAGCCCCAATGACGATATGGAAAAAGCGCTAATCGAAAACGAAATGGGCCGCGCATACGAGACACAAGGTGATCTGGCGCAAGCTCGAAAAGCCTACACCCAAGCCCTTAAGGATGCACAAAATAGCGTTGGAGAAAATCATCCAATCTACGCTGACAGCCTATTTGGACTTGCCAGTATAAATTCTATGGAAAACAAATGTGAGGAAGCAAAGGTACAATACGTTCAATCTAAAACGATTCGCGAAATGGCCTTTGGTCCAAACAATTTGCGTACAGCTCAAGTCCTTGCTTGCATGGGAATGCTGGCAATCTCCCAAAAGTCATACGCTGAGGGCAACGAGCTTTTGAGCGAATCGCTTAAGATCAAACGGACTGTTTTAGGCGACGACGATCCGGAAGTAAAGGATTTCAGTGCTCTTTGTACGCGACTTTCTCAAAAGAACAAGGGTTAGATTATGACCAATTTTCGATGCACGCAGCCGCTTCTGGCAGTTGCTCTTGTTGTGGTGCTATTTTTTGCAATTCAACTTAAAGCACTAGCCGCTCCACCTCTGCGCATCGCTATTATTCCAGGCGGTGGTAGCGGTATAGAACAGGAAGTTGTTGACCGCATTACTTCGCAATTGCAAGATCGCCAGGATGTTGTGATCAGCACTGTCAATCCGGATTGGTATGTCGTGTGCAATATTACTGAGCGATTGGACCAGGTTAGTGGTGCTATTCGTTATAACGGCAACGTCACTGTCAAAACGAAAGAAGGACATGTAATAAGCACAACTGCTGTTCAAAAATACAATCAAGACTTTTCGCTTCAACCAGGCGTACCACTAAACAAAGCACTCGTTGATGGTGCTGCTCGAGAAGCAATTAATGGCATTGTCGGTCGTGCTGTCGGACCGATTCAAAACGCAGTTGATATCGAAATGCAAATGAGAGACAAAGTTATTTCAGCAAGCCAGTTTGCGAATGCCGATAATTATGATGATGCGCTCAGCATTCTTCAGCAAATTGGACCAGAAACTCCATCATTCGAGAGCGTGCGCAAACTTGGCGAGCAATTTGCGATGGAGAAGGAGGCGATGCGTTTATACAACGATGCGCAAGTGAAAGTGAAAGCCGGTAAGTATGGCGAAGCAATCGGTGAATTGAAACAAGTAAGCTCTAAGTCAAAGCGTTATTCATTGGCTAAACAAAAGATTGTGGCCTATCAGTTGGCGATGAAGCCGAAGTCTAGGATCGTAAGCAAAAATACAACGACCACAATAACTACAACTACGACGACATCGACAACATCTGTTTCGCCAAATGCAAGGGCAACCAAGAAGCAGGAAAAAGAGGCGATCATGAGCGAAGTGGCGGGGTCGTCGCGCTAGGTAAGCGATGCTTTTGAAGAAGAGCGAACAATTCGCCGGACAGAAAAGCATGTATGCAGTGGCACCACTTTTATTTGGGGTGTTCTTTGTGCTTCTTTTATTCATGCATCGTTCTGCTTTCAGTAGCGAAGCCTTCTTAAGCATAGTCAGTCATGTCGTAAAAGAAGGAGCACCCTTTGCACTATTAGCTTGTGGAGGCAGTCTTGTTATTGCAGCGGGCAGTATCGATCTTTCCATTGTCGGCACAATATCTTTTTCGGGAGCATTATTTGCGGTCCTCACACAACAAGGTGTGGATGCGAAGTTAGCTGCTATTCTGTGCACTTTGTATGGTTCCCTGACCGGTTTTGTACTTGGTTGGCTTGTATCGACGACAAAGTCACCGGCCTTGATATTGTCCTGGTCTATCGGTGTAATTGGGCTTCTCTTTTCCATTCTTCTTGGCGGGGCAGGAATTGTACGCGGCACACCAAACAGTATCCCGCTTGGTTTTATTCCGGAAGCTAATTTCTGGGATGTATCCTCACCCGGATTTTTGCTTGCCGTCGGTTCTGTTGTAGTTGCAATTGTTTTACTCAATTGGAGTAACTTCCCGCAGTTTTGCTGTGCCCTGGGAGCAAGCCCCAAAGGCGCGCTATATGCTGGAATCGATGCAGTCAAAGTTCTCACGGTCTCATTCTTGTTAAACGGAATGCTTGCTGCTTTGGCCGGAGTTCTCTGGGCGCTTTTGGCAAATTCTTCTGTGAGTGTCGATCATATAGGTAAAGAACTTGTAGTAATCGCCGTTTCTGTTTTAGGTGGCACTAGTCTTAGTGGCGGTTACATATCACTTTGGTCGGTAGCTGCCTCAGCGCTTTTTTGGTCTGCTGCAAAAACACTAGTTGAAAGTATGGATCTTGCCCTGGTTGGTGGACTGCAAAGCGAGGCTGCAACCGGTATATTCGCTCTTGTACTGATCGCGGTTGTATTGTTATTCAGCCGCAATCTTTCGGGAACCGCCGGCTCAATTATCTACAAACAAAATCTAGAGGCAAATGAATGATTAGATATTGGCGAGCTCTATTCCCTGTTTTTTCGTTTGTTGTCTGTTTGATTGTCGTTTTTTCTGGCTGTTCTTCACAGTCAGTGAGCGAAGTGAAAGAGAAGCCGGTCGTACTCTTGTTGCTCAACACATATGACAATGAGTTCTTCAGGAAAATCGAAGAAGGGTTTCGAGCCGGAATGCCTCCTGAAATGAAAGATAACTGCCAGGTTGATGTGCGTTATTGCTCCAAAGTATCGGATGTAAGTTATCAAAGACGGGAACTCGATCACTATTTCTCCTCTTTTGTCGCAGGCAGATCGACACCGCGATTGAAGGGGCTCGCTATCGTTCCAGCCGGTTCAAATGACGAAGTGACGCTTCAGATCAAACAACTAAAAGATAAACATGTTCCGGTCGTCATTGTTGATTTGCGTATTAAACCGGAAGCAATTGCCAGAGCTCACACTGACTATGACTCTTATATTGGATCTCGCAACAAAGATGGTGGCGAACTGGCTGGAGAGCAAATGGCGAAGTGCCTCCCTAAAGGTGGAAACGTGCTTGTCCTTAATGGTGTAACAGGCATGGAAGCGTCGATCGACCGCAGAAATGGCTTCGTTGAAAAATTGACTGAGATCGGCAAGAAGAATGGTGTCACTTACAAAATCGTTGAACGCACTGGAAATTTCGTGCGTGGAGAAGGACAAAGCATCGTGGACGGTTTGATAAGTATGGGTCAACAACCGGACGGCATCTTTGCCGCAAACGACGAAATGGCTCTAGGAGCTATGGAAGCGCTTAGGCAATCGAAGAGAGACAAAAAGACGATCATTGTTGGTTTTGATGCAACGCAAGAAGCCGTGAAAGCGGTGAACGATGGAAAAATGATCGCTACAATCGCCCAAGATCCCATAGCCTTAGGTTCGAAAGCGGCTGAAACATTAGGGGCGCTAATGAAAGGGCAGACTGTCGAAAAGGATCAACTGTTGTCTCCCAAGGTAGTAAACCGTGACAATACCCCTTCTCGAACTAACTGATTTCTCGGTTGCATCCAGACATGGTGCCGAAGAAAAATTCAATTTCCTTTTTAAACCGGGATGTCGTCTTGTCTTGCCAGAGACCGGTATATACACATTGGAAGGTGACAATCAGGCGGGCAAAAGCACCCTTATCAAAATAATTATGGGCGTGATTCCCTGCCCTAAAGGTTCTGGACCGGTTCTTAAGTTGCAAGGCAAAAAAATTGCCATAAATTGCGTTGCTGATGCGAAAAAATATGGGTTAGGGGCGGTGTTTCAAGACGATCCGCTTATCCCCAGTCTGACTGTCGGTGAGCAGTTCGGGCTCATAAATGCCACTGACAATCTACGAATGGTGCTTTCCTACATAGGTATTTTGAAGAAACGAGAGCAGTCTTTTACCCCAAAACGAGTTTTGGACCGGGCCCAAGCACTTCTAGAGGGCTATGGCTCGTCTTACCCAGTCGTTTTAGGCAAATATCCAACGCAGTTATCCGGTGGCGCCTTATCCGTTGCCAAAATTGTAAAAGCGCAACTGCAAAGACCATTAACTGTTCTCTTCATGGATGAAGCTTTTACAGGCGTCCAGCGCGACATTTGGCCCCTGATTGTAGAGAAACTGCGAGCTTGGACAGAAGAACACAAAATCACGATTTTGGCCGTGACCCATAGCGATGAAGAAATTGCGCGTTGGCAGCCCAAACAAAGGCTGGTAATTCGTGACCAAGAAATTGTGTGTTTTTAACTGCCCAGCGTGTCTGAGCCATTAAGCTGGCATGGCATTTATGAGTTGGATTCTCGCTTAGAAAGATTAAAAGGGTAAACCGGATGACGTTATAGGGATTTCACCATTGATTCCATGTCATTCCCGTGCGATTCTATTAGCCTTGAAAACTACGAGCAAAATCTATGGTCCAGAAGTCTCAGCAGTTTTCGGAGGTCAACAATGGCAGTCGGAACCACCATTCCCCACTTCTCTAACGACCCTGACCAGAAAATGAGTCGGGCGAATCTCAAATCGCTAAAACAAAAAACGAACTACACAAACAGCTGGCAGTTTGCTGCTCAGCGCTTTTTCATTCAACTAGTACAGGACACAATCTCCGCCTTTGTATTGGCTTATAACCAGCGCCAATACAGTTGTGCTGAATCAGGTCATGTCCTGTCCGTACGCAATTGGCGCGCCGGAGACATACCAGTGTGCGCACACTGCGGAAAACTGGTCATGGGCTTAAAGGATCTGGAAAGAGCAGTTCCGGCACAGTTACCCGAAGAGCAGATCGCTAGCTAGCGACATCGCCTGTTATCTACAAATCTATCGAAGGGCACGGCTAACTCCGTGCCTTTTTTTCGACAAAGTGAATAGACTGAAATTTGAGCTTAATTCGGATGATTTAGAAAGTGCCGAAGGAAAAGGTGTGCCCCGTATTTTTGCGCACCTTCTTGATGATTAAGCTGCCAATTTTTTGTCACAAAATTAGTGCACCATCGTCGCATTCTTAGTAACGCCTAGTTTTTCTTGAGAGCGGTATCTGGGCTTACAACTATTACTAAGTCATAGGGTACTTTGGCTTCTAGGTTGATAGCAGACGGGAAGTCTTGCAAGGTTGTGACATCGCCTTGTAATTTCTCCAGATTTTCACCAAGTGCAAAGCGCTTGCTAGTTTGGATGATCTGTTCATGCTGGCAGTCACTTGAATCCACGCGAATTCGACCGCGAACTTTGTATCCAGCTTTTGTCATTTGTTTTTCAAGGTTTTTAGCAGCTTCGTCGCCGCCTCGGCCATATTTAATGAGCGCAGTCATCGGCTTTTCCACCTTAGGTAGTTCTGCTGCTTCCACAGCATCTGGACCATCTGTATCCGGTGCAATATCAGCAGCCATAGCTGAATCCAGAGGCACACCACAAATGCGGTTGAATACGATCGCCGCCCGGCTCATATCCGGTACCCAATAGCTGCCGCCTTTTATGCCAGCTGCTTCGCCCGGCACAACTGCAGTTTGTATTTTTTCTGACCGAATATCTTTTGCAAAAGCGGCTAGCTTCGCCATTTCTTCAATAGAGAGATCGGTTGCAACATAATCGTTGGCACATCTAAAAAGATCGGGGAGTTTGAGAATGACTTGTGGTTCGTGCAGTTTTTTAGATACCTGACGAAGGAACCATTGTTGCCTATCAATTCGTCCGATATCGCCCTTGCCGTCGTGCCTAAAACGAACATATTCTTCGGCTTGTGTAGCATCGAGAGATTGCAATCCGGGGCTCAAGGCTACATGTAGACCGGCAGCATGATCGGTGTAGTTCATACTTTTTTCGACAACCACATCAACCGGACCGAGTATTTCGAAAAGGCGTTTCAATCCTTTCACATCTACAACGACATAGTGATCGATCGCAACCGAGAAGACAGATTCCACTGTTCTGACCGCTAAATCGGGACCGCCAAGGGCATGCGCGGAATTAATTTTGTCCTCCTTACCGCGTCCGTCTGCAATTTCCACCAGGCTGTCGCGCGGAATGGAAACGATTCCAACTCGCTTCGATTCTGGATCGAGGCTTACCACCATCATTGTGTCAGAGCGTGTGTTGGCGAAGCGTTTCGTATGGGGTCCGTTTGAGTCGACTCCCATAAGAAGAATGTTTGTGCGCTGAGGCACGCTAGCGTTGGTAAATGCGCCAAAAGCATTGCCCAAACCATTAACAAGACCGCTGCTGAAACCACCGGAATTCGATCCGTCAGCGATTAGCCTTGAATTACTCTGGGCTGAGGCAAAAATATGAGTGCGACGATTGTAGGTCGTGATTGCAAGACCAATCAGAACGCCCAAAATGGTCGCTAGTGCAATTTCTCCGACACGCAGAGATGAACCGGCAGGAGAACCTCGTTTCATCAGGTGAAACTTTCCTATTTACAACCGCCCAATCCATATTAGCTTGTTGAGTCTTGGCTATACTGAAAGCCTACTAAGAATAAAACTAGAATTTACCGTGACTTATCAAATGCGATTTTGCCCGAAAATGCTGGCCGTATTCACCAGGCCGCTGTTGAAAGAGGTATGGTGACTTCTCAACCCGCCGATCTCAAGCAGAGTCAGGGTCCCAGCGGCTTTATAGACCTGGCAGGGACGATGCTGGTTGTTGACTACGGCCGCATCTATCAAGACGGTGCTCCGATAGGTTTCCTTTTTGAGGATGGTTTCCTAAAAGATACGAGCGGTCCGCTAGGAGTTTCCGATAAACTGCGCCCAATTGAGGACATTCCTGATTGTGTCTTTCGAGGAATCGATGCACAAGGCATCAACCTCGTTTTGCCAGGAACCCGCAGGGGCCCGAATGGCATACTCCACTACAACGGCGTTCGATATGACATCGTGCACGGGCGAATCGCCGGATTGAACCATATATATTGTGGTGAGTTTGACGATGATGGTGTTGTATCGGTGCGCGATCCGGCTGGCGAAGATGGATTCCGCCCTTTAAGCGAAAGCAGTCAGCTTGGTACGGTGTTTGAAGGGCACAGGTCAAACGGAGAACGTTGGCGGCATGAGCATGTGCGGCCTCTATTTCGAAAGGATAGGACCTACACAATCAATGAAATTATTCGATATTTTCAGGGGTTCGATAATCTAACGACGGCCCAAAAAAAATATGTGATCGACACGATGGCGCTCTGGTCAAGTTGTGGCATTTTGCAGTTGGTGCGTAAAAGTGAAGGTGATGCTTCCTTGGGTAATGTCCGCCATGGTGCTGCTGGTGTAACCGGCGTGCGTACCGGAAATGTCACCTTGGATAGAGAGGAATTTGAAAGAGAAATCGAACTCTATGGAAAATTCGGTGCACTAGCAGTGGTGTCGAAAGGCATTAAGGATCTTACTGAAGTGCGCTTAAACCTTGTTGTTGCTCACGAATTCGGACATCAATTGGAATTTGTTCTTACCCAAGCTGCGCAAGAAAAAATCACTGAAATTTTTGAACATCGCAAGCGTTCTTGCGACAAACTGCACCCCCTGCCTTCTAGTTACAACGGCTATTCAGAGTTGCTCTCGCCGCATCAGGTAATGGAACGCCATTTTCTTTCTGGTTACGGACGTACAAGCATGCATGAATTTTGGGCTGAATGCGTCGCGGCATTTTCTGTAAAAGAAAGCCGCGAGAAACTGAAAGAATTGGAACCCGGAATATACAAGCTCTTGGAAGATATCATTCTGTCGCCCACCACCATTCTAAGGCGGACGCTGCATGATACCATCTTGGAACTTCAAGCTAGTTTGAGGTTGGGTCGTGAATTTAACAACGATATCCTATCCAGATAAAGGCAAAATTCGTCTGCCTTTCTATCTGAATGTGTTTATCGGTTTAACGACCCTTTCATTTGCTGGTGCGCTTCCTGGGCACACCGCTTCCTCACAATTGCAACCGGTATTGAAGGCGATCGATCCCTCTCTTGCCAAGTATGATACGTCAAAACCGACAGATCAACCGGAAAGTGCAAGCCCAAATCCGGGTGGTACCGTAAATGGTGCGCCGATTGACCAACCGCACTATACATATCAGCCCTACGACGATTCTCAGACACCCAGTAGGCTTCGGCAGTCGAGTTATCCAGCACCTCAAATGGTTCAGCCGCAGTCAAGCGAGCCGCACTCAGGCGAGCCACCGTCGGGCCCGCCGCAGTTGGGACAACCGCAGCCACGTAAGTTGCAGTCGGGCAAACTACAGCCAGGCAAACCGCAGTCAGGGCAGCCGAAGTCGGGGCAGCCGCAGTTGGGGCAGCCGCAGTCAGGGCAGCCGCAGTCAGGGCAGCCGAAGTCGGGGCAGCCGCAATTGGGGCAGCCGCAGTCGGGGCAGCCGCAATTGGGGCAGCCGCAGGCAGGCTATCTGAGTCCGAAGATGGACCAGGAGCTTCCTCCGGGTTCGCAACCACAGGGGCAGGCTCCAAATGGATTTCTAACTGGCATACCGGCGCCTACTCAGACGCCAGGCGGGCCGCCTTCACAACAAGGTCAAAATGGTGGATTTCCTGACGAATCGAGCATACCTTCCTTTCAGAGCCAACCATCAGCGGGAACAGAAACCGTTCCGGAGGTTAGCCGCGGACCAGCACAGACTCCGCCGCCACTTGCACCAACCATAAACGATATGAAAAAGCTGGCCCGCCTGGAGCAGGCTGTTTTCGGGGCGAGCTACCCTGATCATGATTTTTCGGCGCGCTTAGATCACGTTGAGAAAGAAGCGCTCGGCAAAGTAACTGATGGGACGACTGCTGTAAGACTGACGCGTCTGGAAGCTACTGTGGGCAGTAATCAAGCCGCTTTTGATAGTGCTCCAAGCTCAGACAACACAGGCAAGATCCAAGTGACTGGCAGTTTTGGAAAAGATGATATCGCGCGAGTAATACAAGCAATTCCAACCAAGAAAAATGCGGGCGATTACTTCAATAATGTAAAACCGATTACATCGAATGCTTATGCGCGTTGGACGCATTTTCCAATTCGGGTGCGCTTGCCTCAAGATTCTCCTGAAACCTGGCGCAAGGAGATGGAAGCCGATGTTGAGAAATGGAACCACATCACTCCAATAAAACTTGCCTCTCCACAAGAACAGGCCGATATCGAAGTTGTGTGGGTGAATCACATCGTGCCGCGTCTGCTTGGTATCACTCGTTTAATCGTAGTTAACGGATCCATTCGTGTGCAGATTTACATATTGCGTCCCACTTTCTACCTCTTGGCGGTGCCAGAGCGTAGCCTCGGTGCTGCCTTTACCCACGAGCTAGGACATGCTCTTGGCCTTTATGGGCACAGCAACACACCGGGAGATATTATGTTTCCTGTAGAACTCAACATAGATGGACGATTATCCATCCCGCCAAATGCGACAATAAGTCCGCGCGATATCAACACGCTCAAGAAAATCTATGAGTCACCGGCATTACCTGGAAACGTAAATTTGCCAAGACCTCTTGAATGGGGTTTTGGAGCGTTTCAGGATGGAGAAAAAACATGTCCGTTATAACAAAGGAAATTACTCTTGCCCACAGTCCTGATTCCGATGATGCATTCATGATGTACGCCATCGCCAAAGGCAAGATCGATACAAAAGGTATCAACTTTCACCTTACTGCGAAAGATATTCAAACTCTCAATAATGAAGCAGGTGCAGGTATCTATGACGTGTCAGCAGTCTCCTTTGCCGCTTATCCATCAATTGCAAAAGACTATATGCTCACTACCTGTGGTGGCAGCTTTGGGGATAATTACGGACCTATTTTAATTAGCAACAGAGATTTTTCTGAAAGCGAATTGTCGAAAATTCGAATCGCTATTCCGGGCAAACTGACTACCGCCTATCTAACTCTTAGGCTTTTCCAGCCAGAATTGAACGTCGTCGAGCATCCGTTTCATGAAATAATTCCGGCTGTTGCAAGCGGCGAATTTGACGCTGGATTGTTGATTCACGAAGGACAACTAACTTATAAGGAACTCGGTCTCAAGAAGATTGTTGATCTCGGTCAGTGGTGGCATCAAGAAACAAATCTGCCTTTGCCGCTTGGTGGTAACGTCATAAGACGCGCACTTGGCCCTGATCTTATACATGAAACCGTTGCACTTCTCAAAAAATCGATCGCTTATTCCCTGGAGCATCGCGAGGAAGGACTAAAATATGCCATGGAATTTGCCAGGGATATGAAGGCTGACATGATAGACCGTTATGTGTCCATGTATGTTAATGAACTGACAGTAGATTGCGGTTCTACGGGATGTGACGCTGTCCGACTCTTGTTTACGGAAGCACACCGCAAGGGTATATTGTCCGAGCCTGTACAAGTTGATTTTGCTTAGGTTTTAGGCGATTTTCCAGTTGTTTTGTGACTCGACTGCCTTTAATGGGAATGGATCTTAAGTAAACCAAGCAAAACCGGTTCAGATTCTCAGTAAAAGGCAGGGATTAGGATTTGCAGACGGATCGCTTATTCGAAAAAGTAGATTGGGCAACTTATTTAGCAGCCGGCAGCAAAGCTTTTCAGCTTGGGCGCTATGCTGATGCCGAAAAATTATTGCAAAAGTCGCTAGCCGATGCCGAGCAATGTAAGGCTAATGCAGATACAGCTGCACCAGATATAGTCCAAAAGAACGGTTCTGGAAACTCAAACCAATCCGCAATTACGGGTGCTGAGCTGGCGAACATTCTTACTCAACTCGGAGATCTGTATTGGGTGCAGGGTTGGTATCCGGAAGGCGAAAAATCGTATAAACGGGCCCTTACTCTGGTAGAAAAGTACTATGGCCCTGATTCCACAGAAGTAGCAAAAAGTCTCAGCAAACTTGGTCTTGTCTATCGTGCCCAGGGAAAATATCAGGAAGTTGAGCCGTACTTACGACGTGCACTTTCTATCTATCAATCTCATAAAGAAGCTAATCAGGAAGATGTCGCCACAACGCTTGAATATCTGGCGGACTTTTATAAAGCGCATGGTAAGTACCCGCAAGCCGAACCCTTGCTTACACAAGCATTAGAAATTCGCGAGCGCGAATTTGGAGAATCGCACCCATCTGTGGCAGCAGGATTGCAAAACCTTGCTTTGCTTTTTCATGCGTGCGGCAAGTACAAAGAAGCTTTGCCTCTCTACGAACGAACGCTGAAATTGGCTGAAGCGAGCTGGGGCAGCGATCATCCCAGTGTTGCAACTGTATTGAATTACCAAGCCGAACTGATGCGATTGATTGGTAATTTCCCGGAATCAGAACGTTTGCACTGGCGTGCTTTAAAAATTAGGCAAACTCAATTAGGCGTAGAGCATCCAAGTACCGCGCAAAGTCTCAACAACCTCGCACTTTTATTTCAAGTACAGTGCCGTTACGATCAAGCTGAACCCCTCTATAAAACTTTAATTGATTTGCGCACCAAAGATTGGGGGCCTAAGCACGAATATGTAGCAGAAGTGTTGAATAGTTTAGCGGAAGTCTATCAAGAGCAAGAACGCTATAACGAAGCAGAGCCCCTCTTCTGGAGGGCTCTCGAGATCATGCAAGAAAGTCATGGACCTGAACACCCTTCCGTTGCAAAAGCACTAAACAAACTTGCGCAACTATACGAAGAACAAAACAATTTTTCCGAAGCCGACAGATTATTTCGCTGGGGTCTTGGCCTAAGCGAAAAGGCGCTTGGACCCCAGCATCCTGACGTTGCACAACTCATGTCAAAATACGCCGCGCTTCAACAAAAGATGGCGTCGATGGATGAAGAGCCCCCAAGTGATATGTGGCATTCCGAATAATTATCCGCGTCAGACATTTTGCGGAATTTGTTACGCATCTATGAGGTGCCCTTTAGGGGCTCTATTTGGCAACATTTATTCCTTTCAAAATGAACTAAACTCTTTGCTTTGGTTGAACTATTTTCGACTTTGTACGTTGACTGAATAAAGCTCAAATTTCAGTCTACTTAGAAAGGAGGAAAAAGATGGGTAGGGGGATGGTTAGTTCGATGATTCGAAGGTATATAAATTTGCTTCCGGAAGGACAGATTTTTACGACTAGGGATGTACTTCAATTTGGATTGCGAGCGGCAGTTGATAAGGCTCTTCAACGCCTAATTTTCAAAAATCGCATACGCCGCCTTGCCCGCGGTGTGTTTGTAAAAGATAGATTTTCTTGCAGGAATTTTTCAGATCTTGAGATTGCTCATGCAAAAGCAGCAGCGTTTGGAAGAAGAATTTTACTTGCACCATTCACAGTTGATGATCCTGATAGCAGAATCTTTGGTGAACCGGCTTGCAACGAGACTTTTTATATAGATGGGCATTCAAGTACTTTTAAAATCGGAGATAGAACAATTACTTTTCAGCATTCAGCTCCACGCAAGCTTCGGATGACATCAACCAAAGCCGGTGAGATTGCACGAGGATTGTGGGATCTGGGTCGAAGAGTAGTGGACAAAAGCATCGTCAATAACGCGAACCTGCTGTTAAGAGGAGATGATCGCTTTGTTCTTCGCAAAAACATACGCTGGATGCCTGCTTGGTTAAGCGATCAAGTGAAATTCCGAATGTGGGACTGGAACTATAACAAAAGACCGCCCAAACCACTTTGTGTTTCTATTTAGATTGCGCAAGATCGCCCGCGCTAAAGCTAAGGCTAACCTTGCGCTGTAAAAATGAAGATTACGCAGCACCAATTTTGGTTGCTGTGCCGACCTTCTGGCGAACGCCTTCGCCGGCTAATAGACCGCTACTGGCTGCTTGTCCAACGCCGCGTGTCCAGCTGCTGGAATCACCGATGATATAGAGATTGGGAACGTTGGTTTCCATATTCTTTGATACTGCAATTGAATCAGGATAACTCTTACACTCTGGCGCATATAAAAGTGTGGAGTCATCAGCAACACCAGGGCAAATGCTGTTGAACGCATCTAAATATTCAATAATGCCTTCCAAAATGCGATGCGGGTAGGCAAGAGAGATATCGCCACATTCGGCTTCAAGTGTGGGTTTGATCAAATTATTGGTCAGGCTCTTAGTGCGTCTGCCACTGCGCAAATCTCCTAGCCTTTGAATGAGAGGTCCGCCGCCAGCGAGCATGTTTGCAATTTTTGCAATCGTTTGCGAATAGAGCTGTGGGTCTTTAAATGGTCTTGTGAATGTTTTTGACACCAACACGGCAAAGTTGTTGTTCTCTGACTTCTCGTACATTTTGGAATGTCCATTGACGAGAACGTAGTCGCGGTGGTTTTCCGGCGTGACATAACCTTTTGGATTTGAGCAGAAGTTTCTGACAACATCGTTGGCATGACGGCTCTGGTAATACAACTTTGGTTCGTAGAATCGGCGGTCTACTTCTTCAGTGAAGAAACAACTTGTCTCAACACGCACACCAATATCAACTTGACCAGGGTAAATATCGAGCACTTTATAGAATTCTTGCTGGGTCAGCCAATTGGCACCACCGCGTCCTGGCGACAAAATAGCTAGATCGAAAATTTCTTCGTGCTCAGCGCCGGGTTTGCGATAACTGTCGTAGACCAAAGCAAACCGCTCTCCACGCCTTGCAAGCGATAGCACTTTAGTATCCCAATGGAAGATTATGTTGGGACCCTTTGAGATGATTTCGTTCAGGATGCTCGTATTGATCGCTGGGGCATTGTCTGAGCCACAGTGCAGCAATTCCTGATAATGGTAGGTCATGCCGGCTAAGGTTGCCTTTTTATGGATCCATTCGAGATCTTCTGCGTTTGGCTTTACGACAGGAATTTCTACCGGGGCGTGATTGAGAATGGTACGACGGACGGTATCAAGTCGTTTTTGTAATTCTTGCTCACCAACGAGATCATAAAGACGGCCGCCTATAACAGGCGAGGCCGACAAAATTACTTTGAAATCGTTCCAGCTGCCGGCCGATTGCCCAGGAGCGCAATAGCTGCAGGCTTTAGGAGGACAGACAGAAAGCTTGCCTTGGTCAATCGGACATGGATAGCGTTTCTCGTAGGTTGGGCCAACGTCAAAAACGTGTACTTCAACGTTGGCTCCTGCTAATTCTTTCAGCGCAAAGAGTCCGGAGGCACCCAAGCCAACGAGAGCGAGTTTTTGCATTACCTCATCACACAAAGTCGTGAAAAATTCTGGGCTCACACCCATTGATAGATAATAGCATTTCGAAATCTTCCTGCCCAGATCTACTTTGCGCAAAAATCTCTGAGCGGTCAGTGCAGCTCTTATTTCGCTGATATCTCGGAGCAGGCGGCTGGATGGCTTATTTCCAGATATCTCCGACCAGACTCTCCCATATCCTGACCAGAGTGCTGGATGAGCTTATTTCCCATATCCTGACCAGATCTAACTAATCTCTGACCCGGGCCAGCTTAGGGCTTTCTATCGGGGTCAAATATGAGTTCTTCGGGGATAGCTTTGGGGCGCCCAGACATCAATACGACGGAGGGAGATTCGCACTCTTTGTAGCCAGTCAGATTTGGATATTCAATTTGGGCATCTTTTAGAGGTATCTCTTTGAAGTTTAGTGTGCGCAGGTCTTTGGTCCAGCCTTTGTCTCGATAGTTTCGATCAGCATTAATGGCAAGCTGTTTGCTTGGTAAAAGCCCGTAATTAGAAGATATCGCCAGGGCGACATTAGGATCAAAATCGCTCTCATCTAAAAGCTCGTAGCGCAATCCACTGATAAAACCTGTCGGGGCATGTGTCATCGGATCCACAATTGTTATGTTGGCGGGTTCGAGATAAATACCGCACTTATGGCCAAATCTTGTGACCGTACCGATGCGAGTTGAAGCAGGGAAAACAGGCCGCTCCATATCTCTTGTGACATCCAAACCCTCTCTCACCCAAACTTTCAGGGTTTCTTTGGCATAGGTTTTTGCAGTCTTATTAAAGACTACGACTTGCCAGGTTGGAGCCTTGGTGACCACTTCTAGGTTCCAAACTAAATTCTTCAGTCTTACACCATCTTTGGTTGCCCAAACGAGAATGTGACCCCGTTGCTGAATTTGTTCATAAACATAAGCTTTCCTTTGCGCAGTTGTGCCGCCCAATCCGGCTTGTGCACAACACAAAAGCATCAACAGGGCAAGCAGAGCAATCATGTCAGATCCTAGGAAGCGTTCACTGTTTCATTTAGCTTGGTAGTGGTTTGAATCAACTGGTGAATGGCGCGCCGCGCTTTGTCACCAACTTCACTGGAACGTCTTTGGGCAATGGATTCAATGGCGCTTGCAAATGCATAGAAACGATCGATAGACATATGTGTTGCCTTCGGATTCGGAAGAAGACTTCGCATATATCCTCTCAAATTGTTTTGTTCTTTTTCTGTAAGCGGTTGAACAATATCGAGAAGCGGTTTGAGCGAACGCAATGAAACAAGCGGGGTTTGATAAGCAATCACGCCGCCTGATATAGCGCGGTGCAAGAGCGCACATTGTGGAAGTGGTGCCGGTTTATCTTTGTCACCAGATGGTGCTGTAGTAAGAATATCGTCCCATTCTTCAAAATTATGGAGCAGGTGTAAAAGAGAGTCAGTGCGCTTTCCATCTTTTGCTTGCATAGGCAAGAGACCGTAAATCAGCGGGCGAGATTCGCACATATCAACATCTTTTGAGACATTCAACATTACTCCAGAAAGACTGGAAGCTCGAAAAATATTGGCTTGCTCATTCAACTGGTTTATCCGACCAGGCGCAAAACTAACTTCTTTGATTGCGAACTCTTGACAGAGCATGACATCAAGAACAGCATCACCCACAACTGCTCCGAATTCAGCAGTGGTTATGTTGCCGGTCACAAAATAAATACTGACTTCTGGAATATTGCGACCGAATGAGACGTGTAGCGTTCCTGTAACCTTTTCAAGGCTCAAAAACTGCATAACATTGAAGATTGTTCCTTCCCGAACAGATGTTATGTGAAAGTTTATGCCCACGCCATATTCCTAATCAGGATCCCAGATATTCGCCCATTTCTAGATTATATGCTTTACCCATGCTTGGCGCGGTTCAGACTGCGCTGCTTCTCTGTTTTCTTAGTGCAAGAGCTTCTTTTACCTTTTCTCGATCGTCAAAGGCAATGGTCCGGTCCTTTAGGATCTGGTAGTTCTCATGACCCTTGCCCGCTACTACGACAACATCATATTGAGATGCAAGCGAAATAGCATGCTCGATAGCCTGGGCACGATCGGTCTCAATATTCGCTGATGCCAATCGATTCAGACCAGCCAGGATATCTGCAATTATCTTATCTGGTGATTCACTTCGCGGATTGTCCGAAGTGACTATGATGACATCTGCAAGTCTTTCAGCAATCTCTCCCATTTGTGGTCGTTTCGAGGCATCACGATCGCCACCGCAGCCAAACACAACTAGCAAGCGTCCTTGCGGTGGAACGAGCGTCCTGGCTGCTTTCAGAACGTTTTCAAGGCTGTCTGGAGTGTGTGCGTAATCAACGATACAAAGTGGTTCTGTGCAAACAATTTCAAAACGACCAGGCACGCCTTTGAATTCCTCAAGGGCATGAATGGCTAAATCCAGATCAACCCCTTCACCAAAAGCGATTAGCAATGCGGCCATGACGTTGTAAACGTTGAAAGGACCATTCAAATGCAAGTTGAGATGACGCGGACCAACTGGTGTTTTGAGATCGAGCTTGCACCCGCTAAAGTCATATTCGGCTTTGATAACGCTTAGGTCTGCATCGGCATGGAAACCGTAAGTGAAAGCATTTACACTTTTATTCAAGACAGCCATAAACCGCTGGGCGTGGGGATCATCGAGATTGATTACGGCGGATTTATTGGTTTGATTGCCGTTTGCTAATTGCTCGAAAAGCATGAGTTTGGCTCGCCAATACTGTTCCATCGACTTGTGGAAATCGAGATGATCTTGGGTAATATTAGTCAAACAAGCGCTTGCAAATTGACATTGCGCGACGCGTTTGAGCGAAAGGGCATGGCTTGATACTTCCATGGTGACGTGCGTAATTCCATCGGCAAGCATCTGTGCAAAATCAGACTGAACTTCCGGTGCTTGTGGAGTGGTATGGGCGCTTTTGCCGCTTCGTTCTTCACCTGACTTCGAATTCCAATGCGCTCCAAGAGTGCCGATCAAACCGGTTGCATGACCGGCAGCAAGAAGTATTTGTCTAACAAGGTGAGTTGTGGTGGTTTTGCCATTGGTGCCTGTTACACCAAGAACGCGTAATTTTGTACTCGGGTGATCATAGAAAGAATCAGCTACCCAAGCCAATGCCGCTCGAATGTCATCTACTTTTACAACTGGCACGGATGCATCTAATTTGAGTTTGGCACTCTCTGTGAATATGCAGCTTGCACCATTCTGAATGGCTTGGCTTATGAATTCTGCTCCATCATGGTGTTCGCCAGGAATGCAAAAGAAAGCACTACCTTTTTCAACAGAGCGAGAATCAATTTTGATACCAGAGACAATTATTGACTCAAGTTGAGGTTGAACGCCCGATGCAACTGGCATCTGGATTTCAGTTTCTGGATAGACTGAATTCGGCCCGAAATTCGGTCTATCAGTTTGAAGGCTATTAAGAAGTGCCTGAAGTGATTTAGCCAATGCGCAAGCTTATTACGTGAGGAAGAAAAGATGAGCCTGAGCATACGAATGCAATGAGCACTCTGAATGAATGACTCGTCAGCTACTAGGATAAACGCTAACTAGCTTTCTGCCACGTGATTCTTCGTACTTTACAACGCCGGCGACTACCGAATAGAGAGAATCATCATTGCCGCGCAGTACGTTCACACCAGGGTGAATTTTTGTGCCGCGCTGGCGGACTAAGATAGCTCCCGGCAAAGCGGCTTCGCCAGCATACATCTTTACACCGAGTCTTTTAGGTTGGCTATCGCGTCCGTTGCGAGTCGAGCCAGCGCCCTTCTTATGTGCCATTTCGTTTCACTCCCATCTCTATCAATTGGAAAGTCGTTACTTCTTCGACTTACTTTCCGGTTTCTTCTCTGTCTTGGTTTCGCCAGATGTTTTAGCTGCTTTCGCTTCTGGTTTCTTGTCTGTTTTAGCTGGTTCTTTAGCTGGCTTAGCTTTCGGAGCAGCTTCAACGGTCTTTGCTTCGGGCTTAGCTTGTCTTTCCTCAGCCTTAGCAAGCACCTTGTCATTCAAGACAATGGAATCAACCAATACTCTGGTGAAAGATTGACGGTGACCTTGTTTCTTGCGAGTGCCTTTCTTCGGTTTTTGGTGGTAGACGATGATCTTCTTGGTACGTCCTGTTGACAACACTTTACCGATCACCTTGGCGCCTTCCACAAGTGGTGCACCAAGCGTGGAGTCTTTGCCATTAACAAGCATAAGAACGCGGTCGAACACAAATTCGTCGCCGTCATTTAATTCGTGTAGGTCTAGATCAACAAAACGGCCAGCCTCTAATTGGTATTGTCTACCAGAAGCTTCCACAATCGCAAACATGCTCGTCTCCATTTCAGCCGAAGGCGTACTGGGCTTGAATAAGTAGTCAAGCCGGAACTCCATATCGTACCAGCCATTTGAACGACTGGTCAACTTTAGAGTCTTTCCTTAACTATTGTAGGGGCACGACCGCAAGTCGTTGCCCTATCATTTTAAAGAATAAGTTTTATAAGCCAGAAGGGCGAAAGGACATAGACCGAATTAAGCTCAAATTTCAGTCTATCCGAAAGAGCCAAGCGGAAGCCAACCACAGGCGAGCAATAAACAGGACCGCGTATTTAGGAATCAAGGCAGTTAGGAATTAATGATGAGTGACCAAGGCAGCGACTCTGAACTGGGAAGAAGCAAAAAAAGCAGCACCCCAACTGAGCATTTGCAACATCTGCTCAACTTAGGCTGGAGTACGAAGTCGCCCCTTATTCAAAAGTATGCGCTCAAATACCGCCTGGAATCAAAGCTCGCGGAATGGGAGAAGCTCACGGGTGCTTCATCAAACGTCAAAAACGGTTAACTTATTCACAGGCTTTGAAACTGGCTTTACAAGCGGATCTTTGGCTAGTTAGAAGTCAAAACCAACGTTGCCAATGGTGGAAATTCCATTAAAGCCAACTTGATCGGTTTAGACAACGTCTAAGATATGTGGATAAGCATTATTTCTACTCGTTGGGGTAACACTCGTTATGTTGCAAGTTGGTAAAAGAGCTCCGGACTTCGATATGCCCTCCACAAAGGACATGAAGACGCTCAAAGAAAATGTCCGATTGTCTGATTACAAGGGCAAATACCTCATCCTATTCTTCTATCCTCTCGATTTCACATTCGTCTGCCCAACCGAACTGAAGGCATTCGACACGAGATACGATGAATTCAAAAAGGCTGGCGCTGAAGTAGTTGCTGTTTCTACTGACAGTGTGTTCAGCCACAGAGCCTGGATCAGCACCGGTGAAGACAAAGGTGGACTAGGCTCACTTAGATATGTACTAGCATCTGACATCACCAAGGATGTCAGCCGTGACTACGGAGTCCTCATGGAAGATCAGGGCATTGCCTTGCGCGGCTTGTTCATCATTGATCCAGAAGGCATTCTGCAATACCAAGTTGTACACAGCTTGAATATTGGTCGTAGCGTTGATGAATCTCTGCGCGTACTCGAAGCCATCAAAACTGGTGGACTTTGCGCAGCAGATTGGAAGCCAGGTCAGAAGCCTCTCGCCGTATAACGGGTGAGCGGTGCAAACTGAACTTTGCACAAGTTGCAAATGAGGGTCTGGCTTCTTTGCCCGGCCCTCATTTTTATGACCGCTGTTTTATGGAAAATGCGATTTATGCAAGACTCGACATGTTCTTCTATCGATGGCGTTAGAATGTACAAGGTGAGCGGCTAAAGAATCTGAATTGGATTCAGGATTGACTCGCAATTTGACGGAAGCAGCTCCACACAGATTTGCTCGGTATTGGAGGTCTTATGGGATTAAGAATGGACGACAAAATGCCACCTTTGGAGGGTGGTACGGATTGGTTCAATTCTCAACCTCTTGCTGCCGATTATTTTGAAAACGCGCCAACACTCATACATTTTTGGGCAGTGAGCTGTCACAGCTGTAAGGATTCTCTTCCGGATGTTGAAAGATGGGTTGAGACATATGGCGCGCAGGGACTCAAATTGGTATCCGTTCATATGCCGAGGCAGGAAAGTGATACCAATCTCGAAACTGTCAAAGAGGCGATTGCTGAGTACCACATAAATTGGCCATGCGTAGTAGATAATTGGCATACAATTGCCGATGCCTATCAAAATAAGTACGTGCCTGCCTATTATCTTTTCGATAGAGAAGGCAAGCTTCGCCATTTTCAAGCCGGTGAGAAGGCCGCAAAAATGGTTGAGCCCGTTATTCAAAGAGTTCTTGCTGCAAGCGAAGAAAAGGTGCCTGCTGAGAGTTAAAAGTCCAAGTTAAAGTCCGAAAAGATTACTCAGAAACTGGATAACAAAATGACTCAAATAATTGAAATATCGAGGTCTCATCGACTTTTTGAACGAGCAAAGGCGGTGATACCCGGTGGTGTCAATTCGCCCGCCCGTTCTTGCAAAGCCGTAGGAGCGGATCCAATTTACATAGACCGAGCGGATGCCGCTTATTTGTTTGATGTCGATGGTAATCGGTTGATTGATTACGTTGGCTCATGGGGTCCGATGATTCTTGGGCATCGTCATCCAAGAGTTCAAGAAGCACTTGAAGATGCTCTTGTACGTGGTACCAGCTATGGTGTGTCGAGTCCTTACGAAGTGCAAATGGCCGAGCTGATTTGCGCCACAATTCCTTCCATAGAAATGATACGGATGGTCAATTCCGGAACGGAAGCTACCATGTCCGCAATTCGCCTAGCAAGAGCGTTTACGAAAAGATCTCGCATTATCAAATTTGACGGGTGTTATCACGGTCACGGCGATTCGCTTCTTGTTAAAGCGGGATCCGGGTTGGCAACTTTGGGAATTGCTAGTTCCGCAGGTGTGCCCGAAGAATTAGCGAAATTGACTTTGTCACTCCCTTTCAATGATCTCGATGTGGTTAAAAAGGCTTTCGATGAGCACAAGGATATCGCCGCAATTATTGTTGAACCAATTGTCGGCAACGCTGGATTGATTCTTCCAAAAGAAGGATATCTGGCTGGCTTGCGAGATCTTTGCACCAAAAACGGTGCGTTGCTTATTTTTGATGAAGTGATGACTGGATTCCGTGTTGCTAAAGGCGGAGCGCAAGAGCTTTATGGCATTAAGCCTGATCTCACCACACTTGGCAAAATTATTGGTGGTGGGTTGCCCGTCGGCGCTTATGGCGGACGAAAAGAGATCATGGAAAACATAGCACCGGAAGGTGATGTTTATCAGGCTGGGACTCTTTCTGGGAATCCATTAGCGATGGCAGCCGGCATTGCCCAAATAAAAGCATTGAACGCTCACGCCTATGAAGTCTTGAAGACGAAAACGCAGAAGCTGGCAGAAGGACTTGCCGAACTAGGCACTAAGAAATTGCCTGTCCAAGTTGCACACGTAACCGGCATGCTCACTATCTTTTTCAATAGTGAGCCCGTAACTGATTTTGAAACTGCTAAGAAATCTGATACCGAATTCTTCGGAAAAGTATGGCGGCATCTGCTCGAAAACGGCGTCTATTGGCCGCCCTCTCAGTATGAATCGGCTTTTGTTTCGCTAGTGCATTCAAAGACAGATATCGAAGATACTATTCTTGCATTTAAGAACGCAATCACGAAGTCATAAAAGCGCGAGCCGATTGGCGAATTCTAAATCGAGCCTAAACGGTAAGCAAATCCTAAGTCGCACCTAAACGGCGATCCCACTTAATGCTTTTGGCTTAGTGCTTTTGGTCTTCTTGGGCAAGCAAATTATCGAAGTTAGAGTGGGCAGCGGTGCCACTTCCTTCGTACTTAAGAGGAAGGTGCGACAGGACGTCTTGGGCCTGTTGATGCACTGAAGCTTCGATATCCTTGTTGCCGTTCTGCTCATAAGCTCGAGCAAGCAGAACTAGGACTTTATATGAGTGAGCCGAATCGATACCAAAACAATGTTCCGAAAGAGTTAGCGCTCGTTGCAATGTAAACGCTGCGATTTTTTGCGTGGCTGGTTTTGAAGACGATAAATAGCTGAATCCCAACTTGATAAAAGCATCGGCGAGGCTTTTTTCAGGTACACCAGGTGCGTGCTCAAAGGTGGCGATGGCAGTTTTTAAATATGTTTCTGCCGGTTCGTACTTATGTTGTGCCTGAAGTGATGAAGCAATTTTCACAAGGATGTTTGCCAATCTGACATTATGTTTGCCGGTTTGACGCTCGTACATGGTACTGGCTTGCTGGTACAAAGCGGTTGCCTTTTGCGGGCTAGACGACATCAGTGCATCGGCTTTATCAACTAAAGCATCTGCATCCGGCACCTTTTTGCCGTTATATGACGGCGGAGCCTTGGTTTTAGAAGGCGGATGAATCACGGGACGGTGTCCAGAAGCTGGAGCAGCATTCAGTTTCGACGCACTTGCGACAATTGAAACTAAAGCAATGAGCGTTGAGAGCTTAAGTCTATTTGCGGACACGTCTTTAAAGGCCATAATATGCAGCGCACTGGCGTCCGGAGATTATATGCAGTCCGGGCGAAGTCCCTTATTGTATCCGCACTGTCTGCTGACAGATCACTTCGGTTGAAATTATGCAGAGACAGTTTACCTAACCGTGATCGTACCTTCCATGCTCGGGTGGAATTGGCAGTAGTACTTATATTCACCCGGCTGATCGAATTTAATAGTACCCTTCTGTCCATTCAAGAGCCGCGTTAAACCAATAAACTGTCCGTCAGTTGAGGGTGATACTGTATGCGGTGCTGCGTCATGATTTTCAAATTGCACTTTCGTGCCCTTCTTTATGCTGAGGTGAGGCGGCTTGAATTGATAGGAATCAATCGTCACCATGGCTACTTTGTCATCGTCAGCAAAAACAGGGCTAATAACCTGCGATAACAATACCGCCAACGATAGAATCAGGCTTCTTGTTTGAATGCACATTACGCCTCCTGTTTTTGATTATCCGGATTGGCTACGATTTCGGCTTGCCTAATTTTCGTTTCTACTTGCAGTGAGTCAGTACCTTGATTGAGTCCATTTTTGAAACTGGCAAGACCGAGTCCAAAAGATCTACCCACTTCAGGCAGTCTTTTGGGACCGAATACCAGCAAGGCAACACCAGCAATTAAGGCTAAGTCAACAGGACTTCCTAACATTTCAAACTCCTTTGGCGAAGGGGCATGGCACTGGCCATGCCCTCTAGTCACTTGAAGTGCTAAAGCGTTAAACTTTGAGCACCCACTGATCTCTTGTGTTAGCGCTCAAGAAAGCGGCTGGCACAAACTGCACAGTAGCGATGAGCGAATGAAATACTCCTCTAATAGCGGCTGCGTGTGCTGCTTCATCAGGAGCAATTGTTGCTGCTGCTTTTAAGTGAGGCACAGCTTTCAACTTACTAAAAGCATCGTTGTAAGCAATCGCTGCATCTACTTCAAGCGCCAGAGCGAGTTTGGCAATGTTGGCATCATTGTCTAGGTTTCCTTCGCCTGCTTTGATATAAGGAGAAACATCGTAACCGTCTTTGGCTTCAGACGGTACTTTGCCCAGTCCTCTAATTATGTTTGTGAGCGCATCTCTGTGCTCTTTGTGATCGGCTTGGTTTCTGAGGGCGAGAGCTTTAATTGTATTACCGACATCAGTTGCGCTCAATTTTGGTGCTGCGACACTGTAAGCCCAGATGGCTTGATGCTCGAGATCGAGAGCACTGTTGAGAATAGCAGCATCACCAGTAGCTGCAAAAGCTGGAACTGCATCGAAGCCAGTTGTCGTAATAGCGGCGGTTATACCAGCCAGGACGCCCGTTTTGAGCACGGCTCGACGGTTGATTTGACATTCCATTGGATTTTTTTACCTCGTAGTTGCAATGAAGTTGCCCTGAAAATTAGACTAGACTGTCTAGACTAAAAAGACAAGTCGTCACTAAGTTAAGCCTGGCTAATAGTCAAAAAATACATATATATCCTAAAAATACGAAATTAGGTATTGGCAATCCTTAACCTGATAGACTAGACTGATTAGTCTAAAATAGTTAATCTTTTAGAGAGGGCAAACCTAAGGCCGCCCCCAGACAGCAAGGTTCAAATCGAGTGTCCGTACAAAGCAAGTCAACAATCGATAAACGTTCGCGGCTTGTTGAGTCAGCGGCGACTTGTTTTTTGCGTTTGGGGTTTAATGAAACCAGTCTTGAGGATATTGCTGCGCACAGCGGTGTCGTGAAGCAGACAATCTATAACTACTTTGACAATAAAGAAGCGTTATTCAAAGCGGCCATTGATTATCTTCTTTCGATCAATATGCTGGAACCGGAAAGATCTTGGTTACAGCTTGATCCCGAAGAGTTTTTGACTCGCGTCGGTAAGTTGCAACTTAAGTCAATGAAAGATCCAGGGAACATGGATTTTCTGCGTTTGCTTGTTAAAGAGTGTAGAAAGTTTCCTGAACTTCAAGGAGTGTATGCGAAATCGATTCCGAAGCCAATAGTCGATTTTGTTAGCGAATATATAACGATGCATGGCGCCTACAAAGGTCTGCCCAGCCAAGCACTTGCCTGGAGTTTCCGAGCCTCTTTGAGCGGTTACGCCACGCTGTCTAATTTGGAAAGCATTGTGCCGCATGCTCTGCCACCGAAATTAAAATATTTGGAAACCGTCGCGAAGAAATTCGCAGCAATGATCACAGGCAAAGATGCGGTGTCGCGTGTAGTTCACATTCATCGATCTTCTCAAATCCAAAAAAATGCAGATGCCGTTCCTCCGTTTATTCTGTCTGAAAGCCAGCCCAAGCGACTGGCAATTTTTCTTGGTGCTATGCATTGCTTATCCGAAAAAGGTTACGCTGAAACAAGCATGGATGAGGTGGCAGCCGTTTCTTCAACTGCCAAGCAAACCGTTTATAAGTACTTTCGCAGCAAAGGCATTCTGTATGCTGAACTCTGGAATTCAGTGCTTGCGGCATTATCTAATCGCCAGGAAACAAGTACAAAATGCGAACTTATTGAATATTGCCAACAGTTTCTTGGCATCAATGAAGACGCAAAGCTGCGAGAATATTTTCGAGTAGTCCTTGGCGAATCCGCTTCATTTCCGACTCAATCCGGAGCACTGCTGCTCTATTTATTTGATTCGAATTTTGAGACACTCTTAGCGACGATTGCCGCAAGTGTTGAACAGAAAGAAGAGGTCCAATCCGTTGCCATCGCAGTGCAAAGCATGTTGGGCTATTTCACACTAATTCGCCAGATTTACACATTGGATGAAAATCCATATTTGAACGAAGAGATGCTGGTGAAAATTGTTTTGGATCTGACCAAGGTCTAGAAATTGGAACCGACAAAATTTAACTAAGTTTTGTGCTTTTCGAGAAATTTGGCAGGTGCCCAACTAGCGTCTTTCATCAATTGCTCAACTTCTCTAGGGTCAATTTACTTGTTAAACATTTATCGCAAGTCATTACTTTACCTTTGCAATAGTCAAGGCCATGACTGCACTGGCTCCTGCATCGTAAAGCGCTTGTGCACAAGAGAGTATCGTGGACCCCGAAGTACAAACATCGTCCACCAATACAATCGGTTTGCCACGCACAATTAGGGGATCGGCTTGAAATGCATTTTGCACATTCAAAAGTCTTTCCGCTTTGGGCAGTTCTTGTTGAGTTCTTGTTCGACGGATTCTCTTGAGAGCTTTGTATGAAATATTGACGCCAGCCCACTTCGCCAGCTGACGAGCGATTACTTCTGATTGGTTGAATCCTCGCTGCTTAAGACGCAGCCAATGCAGTGGAACTGGCACAAAGATTGGATGACTACAAAATTGAACAGGGCGAATATGCAGGTGTACTTGCCACGCTCTCCACAAGAGCATGCTTAAATCTTGAGCAAGTAGAAGATCACCATCGTATTTGAAGCGATAAATTAGCTGTTTAATTTTGCCATCAAATGCGGTGCCACTTATTACGGTAATATTCGACCGCACTCCTTCTAAAGCGCAATTTGATACGACTGGCTTGAGCATCCCTAAGTCATTTGTGCACGAAATACAAAGCGTGTTCGATTCGAACCGCCTGTTTCCAATAAAATAGAAACCGGGCTGAGCGTAAAGTGAGTAATCCATGTTGTGAATTTCAGGATGAATTAGCTTTGTGCAGATACGACACTTTTCCTGACAAACCAAATATTTGGCATAATGCAAAAATTTGCTCAAAGCTATGCCTAGATTCTTTAGTTCAAAGCGTTTTTCTGGATGCTTTTCAACAACTTCCTCAAGAAGAATTGGACGTCTTGGAAACGGTTCGCTCTGGACAGGCGCGCCAGTTTGGGACGTGGAATTGAGCATGAACATGCATTCGCCCTCGTTGTCTCTATTATTGTTTAAACGAAAATACCTTCAAAAAGTTCAATTGCAATTGAGATGCGATCTTGTAAACTCTTTGGCATCAAGCGAGGGCATCATATATGGTACCTGCTGGTGTAAGTTCAAACGAACTTATAAGGTCAGCCGAAAATTCGCTCAAAGATCAATTCGAACGAATTGATTCGATTGCTTTCGTAAATCAAAAGCGGGTGCTTGAAGCCTATCGCAATCATCGCCTCAGTGAAACTCATTTCGCAGAATATACTGGCTACGCGATCGATGATGCTGGTCGTGAAGTTCTTGATGCCATATTTGCTGACTGTATGTTCTCCGAGTTGGCAGCAGTTCGAGTTCAATTGGTGTCAGGTACCCATGCGCTTGCTTGCGCTCTATTCGGCAACTTGAAACCAGGCGAACGTCTGGCGATTTTGACAGGCGCTCCTTATGACACTCTAACCAAGGTTATTGGGCAGGCCAAGCCACATAGCGGTTCGCTTAAAGAAATGAAGGTGGATTACATAGAGATAGACCTTTTTCAGGAAAACTTAGATCCAAAGAAAAGCGCCGAAGAACTCGCCCGAGCACTCTCACAACCCACAACGGTTGCCTACATCCAAAAAAGTTGTGGCTATTCCTTTATAAGAAGAAGCATTTCCAATAAACAAATCTCTGCCCTGTGCGAAGAAATTCGAAAGATAAGACCGGACATAAAGATTCTGGTAGACAACTGCTACGGCGAATTTGTTGAAGAACAAGAGCCACCAGCTCGCGGGGCAGACCTTATTGCCGGTTCCCTCATAAAAAACCCGGGCGGTGGTCTGGCAGTTTCTGGTGGCTACCTGGCTGGTAAGGCTGAACTGGTTGAGGCCGCGCTCGACAGGCTAACAGCCCCGGGCATTGGCGGCAGGCAGGGCCCTCTCTTCAATCAAGGTCGTCTTCTATTACAGGGTCTCTTCTTTGCACCTTCCGTTGTCGCTAATGCGGTGAAAGGAGCCGTTCTCGTTTCACAAGTTTTCACCGAGCTGGGTTTGAATGTAAAGCCGTCGCCTAAAGAGGAACGCTATGACATCATCCAGGCTCTGGAGTTAAAGAGCAAAGAAGCTCTAATCCACTTCTGTCGCATAGTCCAGGCGGCTTCTCCGGTTAATGCGTATGTCGTACCTGAACCTGCCGATATGCCGGGATATGAAGACAAAGTCATCATGGCTGGCGGCACTTTCATTGAAGGCTCTACAATTGAGTTATCCGCCGATGGGCCACTCCGTGATCCTTACGTGGCCTATTTCCAAGGTGGCCTAAGTTATATCCACACGAAGGTAATGCTTGAGCAAGTAGTCGATGCTTTTCGCAAAAAGTAGGGAACAAGCAAAAATATCGGCTAAAGATTTCTTCATTGCCTTTTCGAATATGTAGATGTTCTCTACAATGAGCCAATAGGAGTTCGGAGGAAACAGCCTTGGTAGCGCAAATGCCTGCAAGACGAGCCACAATATCTGGCCCAAGGACGAACTTGAAGATTTTTTCGGGGACGGCTAACCCCGAGCTCGCCCGCGAGGTGGCAGATTACCTCGAATTAGAAGTCGGACCCGTCAAAATCTCGCCCTTCTCGGATGGCGAGATTTATGTTCAGATTCAGGAAAGTGTCCGTGGTGTGGACTGCTTCCTTGTGCAATCAACCTGCACCCCAGTTAACGAAAACTTGATGGAACTGCTCATTTTGCTGGATGCACTCAAAAGAGCATCGGCAGGACGCATAACCGTCGTTATGCCTTACTTTGGTTACGGACGGCAGGATCGAAAAGCAGCCGGCAGAGAGGCTATTACCGCTAAATTGGTTGCAGACCTCTTAACCACGGCAGGCGCTCAAAGAGTGGTGGCACTGGATTTGCATGCTCCTCAAATCATGGGCTTTTTCAACATTCTTGTGGACCACCTTTACGCAAGTCCCGTTCTTTTAGATTACGTGCGCTCGCAAGGACTCAAAGATTGCGTCCTGGTTAGCCCGGATGTAGGCGGTGTGGCTCGCGCTCGGGCTTTTGCTAAAAAGCTGGATGACGCTCCTCTAGCTATCATCGATAAACGACGCAGCCAACATAATGTCGCTGAAGTTATGAGCCTGGTTGGCGATGTTGAAGGTAAAACCGCCATTATGGTGGATGACATGGTTGATACGGCCGGAACTCTTGTTAAGGGTGCCGAGTTGCTCAAGAAAGAAGGCGCTGCTGAAATTATTGCTTGTTGCACACACGCAGTTCTCTCTGGTCCAGCCAACAAACGTATAGATGAATCGCCGATCTCAAAACTGATCGTCACAAACTCTATCCCGCACGATCCCAAGAAAATTTCCAAGAAGATCGTGCAAACCAGTGTGGCAAAACTGCTTGGCGAAGCGATAAGCAGAATTCACGATGATTCTTCAGTAAGCGAGCTTTTTGAATAACTCGTGACTCTTTTCGTTAAAAGCTTTCCCGTAGGTCCTCTGCAATGTAATTGCTCAGTAGTTGCTTGCGAAGAAACCAAAGAGGCAGTGGTCATCGATCCAGGTGGCGATGTTGAAAAAATTCTAGAGCTTGTGAAAGACAACGGTTTCACCGTTAAATTCCTTCTCCATACACACGCGCACTTCGACCACATCATGGGTTCTTCTAAAATGAAGGAGAAAACCGGTGCGAAGATTTGCTTGCATGAGAAAGACAAATTCCTCTACGACAACTTGAAGCAACAGTGCGGCTTGTTTGGGGTCAAAGCCGAAGATCCAACACCAACCGATCACTTTCTCAATGACGAGGAAGAAGTGAAGATCGGAAACTTCAATGCCAAGGTCATCTTCACCCCCGGACATACGCCAGGCAGTCTTTGTTTTAGCGTTGCCGATAAGGAAAGCATTCTTTTTGCCGGCGATACATTGTTCAATCATTCGATTGGCCGAACAGATCTCTGGGGCGGTTCTTTCGAGGACATAATCGATTCCATAAAAGGACGTCTACTCACCCTCGATGACAGCACGCGCGTTGTAACCGGACACGGCGAAGACACTAAGATCTGGACAGAGAAGCGCGAGAACCCATTTTTGCAATAGACTGAAATTTGATCTTATTTCAGTCTACTTTGTTAGTCAGAAGAAGCAGCCTGGTGCGACGCAATTTTTCATAACATTTCTTACGTCGCATATTCTTTCGATTTGTTTGCGTCGCATTTTCGTGCGTTTTTCTTATGCCGTATAATCCTGCGTTTTTCCTACGCCTCATTGCGCTCAACATCTTTGGGCGCATTTCTTACTTCGTTCGCTGCATTTCTTACTTCGTTCGCTGCATTTCTATTTTCGTTCGCCGGATCTTCAACATGTTCACGCCAGATGCCATCTCGACCTAGTATTTCGTAGGGTTTGAAGTTGGCTTTGTACTCCATAGAGCGGCAGCCTTTTACGAGGTAACCCAAGTAGACGTAGGGTAAATTCAAGCGGGCTGCTTCTGAAATGATGGTGAGAATAATGCCCGTGCCTGGAGATAGGTCTCTTGAACCGGGATCATAGTAAAAATACAAACCGGAAAGACCGTCTCGCAATTTGTCTACGTAGCAAACGGCAAAGAGTTTGTCTTTTATGTAATAGCACCATTCCTCTGTTGGATATGGATACTGAGAGAAAACTTCTAGGTGCGATTGTATAGACCATGAGTTTGGAAAAGGCCAGCCTTTTTGTTCATGGTGGTGCAAATGATGCCGTTCATAAAGGTCTATTTTCTCCGGTGTTATATGTGGTGCACCTACACTCATGTGACAGTAGTTATGCAACATTTTATTCATGGTGCGTTTTTGATTGCGGTTTGGCTTGAATCGAGAAACGATCACCCTTATCGGTTCGCACGCCTGGCAGCTTGGACAGCGGGGACGGAAAAATGTTGTGCCAAAGCGGCGCCAGTGCTCATTGATCATGTCACTGTAATACTCTACTTCCAAAGCCATGGTTGCTTCGTACTCCATCTGAGCGGTTTGCCCGGGCAGATAGACACAATCGTGGGGCGAGGAAAGTAAGCGCTTTTTGGAGACCATGCACGATATCCCAAATCTATTTTTTGGGTGTCGCCTTCTTGTTTGTATCCGGTGTTACGAGAACAGAAGGCGCAGATTTCAATGCTTTGCTGAATTCTTCCGAGGTAGTTACTTTTATAATTTTACGCCGATCTGCCAGCCACTTCACGACAACATCGTCGTCATGCTTCCTTTTCATCAACTCTTTGAGGCGGTCCTTAACCTCGTCAAAAGGCACTAAGCCTGGTCCTTGCCTGCCTGTGAGTTTGACGATATGAAATCCGTAGGGGCTTGTGAGCACCTTGGGATAGAGTTCTCCGACTTTTAAAGGATCTACGGCTGCAACTAATTCTTTGGTTAGAGCACCCTTTTCCTGCCATCCTGTGTCGCCGCCAGATTTAGCCGCTTTGATGGGAGCGTCCTCCGTGCTTTCGTTGGCTAATTGCTCAAAGTTTGCGCCAGCTTTAGCTTTTGCCAACAAATCTTCTGCTCGTTTGCGCTTCGCTTCAATTAATTTGTCTACTTCTTTATCGAGGTCTGCGCCCTTTAACTTGGGTTGGTCTTTTTGTACAAAGGCCTTCAAACCGGGGCGGCCAAGCACGCCGTCTTTACTTGCCGCCAGGACAATCTGGCTCATGCGAAGACGATCTCCGTGTTTCAGTTTGTCTTTGTGGTCGTCGTAAAACTTGCGTACTTCATCATCTGAAAGAGGCGAATTAGCCTGAATTTTTTCAATCATCATTTGAGCTAGCTGATTTTTTACGATTTCGTCTTTTAGCTCTTCGTCGCTAAAGCCAGTTGCACCCTTTAAGTGTTCGTAATCCTTGCCGGCCTTAAGCTCATCGAATTTTGCCAGGGCTGATTTCATGAAGTTACTGTCGGTTGCGGCCTCAGATAAAAGCTCTCGATTGACGAGTTCTTCAATGAGCGAGTCTTCAATCATGGCGTTGGCAGCTTTATCAGCAAGACCCATAGTAAGGATTTGATCCTCAAAATCCTTTTGAGTCATGTTGTTCTTCTTTAGATACTCGTTGAAGCTAACGCTGCCGTTCTTGCCTTGCGCAGTTTTGGCGGTATCAACAAGCTTCTTTTTTTCTTCTGCAGTGAGCGTTATGTTTTTCGATCTTGCATAGTTGAGCAAATAAGTTTGAGCCTGCGGATCAAGACTCAAAGCTGCTTCAGCAGATTGTTGCTTGGCGCGAAATTGCTGCCGAAATTGCTTCATTGTAATCGGGACATTCCCGACACTACATATAATGGCACTGTCAGGCACTTTGTCGAGGTGTGTGCCTTGTTTGATATGAGGTAGGCCGGCTATTGCATGATCGTCTGCGCCGAGTGTTTGGCTTGCAGTAGAAGTCGTAGTTGGACTAGTATCGGTTCCAGGTTTAACTGAGGAACTGCTGCATCCAGCAAGCAATAAAAATGCACCCGAAATCAGTATGCAGGTTCGAATCTTATACAAAGTGACGGCTCCAGTTTCTGGCAACTATTCCAGACCTCTGCGGCGTCCTTGATTAGAAGGGGGCGCTGGGGCGCCTGTCGGGGAAGTGCTAGTGGTCGAGGTGGTTGTGCTGGTCGTGGTTACACTGGAAGTGCCCATGTCAGTTTTGCTGCAGGCCGTCAAGAGCAGAATTCCGATACTAATGACCATGAAATGTCGCAATTCTTTCAAAGCTATCACCCCCCAAAATCGAGTGTTGGATATTTTAGTGTCGAACCTTTTTGTGTCAAACCCTTTTATGTCGAACATTTTAGCTCGCCTTAACGGCGTAGCTAGCAACCATAGCACTGAGTAACTCTTCTAGCAAACTTAACTGCTCAGCTGGTGAAAGACCATTCGATTTTACGAGAACGTATGGCGTAGGACCATGACCACCTGCAGTTCCTGGCTTGTAAGTAGTACGCTGACCAAGATGTTTCGGCAGGCGAGCTTGAATCGGCAACCACTGTTGTAGTCGGAAGGCTACCGAGAGGCGAATGCCTTGCGATTCTGGTTTGATTGCACTTACGCCGGCCTTGCTGGCAACGAGTCTAAGCTTGACAATAGAAGCTAGTTGTTGAGCTTCTTGCGGTACATTGCCAAATCGATCCTTCCATTCAGAGAGAAGCAGAGTTAGATCTCTGTCTGTTTTCACATCAGCAAGGCGTTTGTATTCAACCAAACGCTGTTCTGAATCCGCAATGTATGTCTCAGGAATATAGGCTGTGACGTTGATATCAATTTGAGTATCAGACTCGGTCGAAGGCGCTTCGCCTTTGAGCTCGGCAACAGATTCTTCAAGTAGTTTGCAATAAAGGTCGAATCCAACTGACACCATGTGTCCATGTTGTTCGGCCCCCAGAATATTTCCTACACCGCGAATTTCCATGTCGCGCAAAGCAATTTGATAGCCGGATCCTAATGATGTGAATTCGCGAATTGCTTTAAGTCTGTTTTGGGCCGTTTCGCTAAGAGCCTTGTTTGGCTTGTAGAGGCAATAGGCGTAGGCTTGCGAATCGCTGCGCCCAACCCGCCCACGCAATTGATAAAGTTGCGCCAAGCCAAGTTTGTCAGCCTCATTGATGATGATTGTGTTGACATTTGGAATGTCCAAACCAGATTCGATAATGGTTGTGCAAACGAGAATGTCAAATTGATGTGCGGAAAAATCGAGCATGACATTTTCAAGCTCTCGTTCAGCCATTTGTCCATGACCGATGATAATGCGGGCTTCCGGCACCAATTGCTTCACTTCAAAGGCAATTTGTTCGATGCTTTCAACGCGATTATGCACGAAATAAACTTGGCCGCCTCGTTCCATTTCATGCAGAATTGCCGTGCGCACCAGAGGCAACTTATACTCGCCTACGAATGTTTTGATCGGAGCTCTGTTTGTAGGCGGAGTGTTGATCAGTGACATGTCGCGAGCGCCTGTAAGCGCCATGTGCAAGGTACGCGGAATCGGGGTGGCAGACATGGTTAGCACATCCACCATGACGCGCAGTTGCTTCAATTTTTCTTTGTGAGCAACGCCGAATCTTTGTTCCTCGTCAATGATTACGAGTCCAAGGTCCTTAAAGCCAATATCTTTCTGGAGCATGCGGTGCGTGCCAACCACAACGTCACACTCGCCCGTAGCAAGACGCTGTACTATTTCCCGCTGTTCTTTGGCTGTGCGGAAACGACTCAATAAACCAACGCGGATCGGATAAGGCGCAAATCGATCGCTTAAAGTGTTGAAGTGCTGTTGGGCAAGAATGGTAGTTGGGACGAGAACTGCTGCTTGTTTGCCCGACATTACCGTTTTGAAGATACCGCGCACAGCTACTTCGGTTTTGCCAAAACCGACATCACCGCATATGAGGCGGTCCATAGGTTTGCCTTCTTCGAGGTCTTTTTTAGTATCAACAATTGCTTGCCATTGATCGGGCGTTTCTTCAAAAGGAAAGGCCTCTTCCATTTCGTACTGCCAGGGAGTATCAGGTACGCATTGGAAACCTTCTTGCTTTGCTCGCAGTGCATAAAGATTGACTAGATCTTCAGCGACTTGTTTGACGGATCGTTTGACTTTGCGCTTTGTTGATTCCCATTCCGTGCCACCAAGTCTGGAAAGACGAGGTGCTTGTTCTCCAGCACCGCGATAGCGTGAAAGCAGGTTGATCTGGTCTACCGGAACGTAGAGTTTATCTTCACCGGAATATTGAATGGTTAAATATTCGCGCTGCTGCTTGTCTACGGTAATGCGCTGCACACCGATGAATTGACCAATGCCTTGTTTGATATGAACGACATAATCGCCAATTTTCAAATCAGTTACAGAGGCGAAACGATCGTAGGATTTTTCTGCAACTGGCCTGCGATAGGCAATTGGCTTGCGCTTCAAACCAAACATCTCGGCGTCAGTAAGTGTGACAAGCATGGTGTCGGTTAAGCGAAATCCGGTTAGAAAACCTTGGCGCGTCACAAGAATGTCTTCGCGCTTTGTGGCCTGATTGCTTTCAATATCATCCGGCTCATTTTGAGAAGAAAGGTAAGTGGCAAGTAAATCCCACTCACGCAATAGCCCCAATACGCGCTGCGGTTGCTCGGTGCAAATCAAGACTTTTAAACCTTCTTTGCGCCACTGGCGAACCCGCTCAATAACGGTTTGCATCTGATTGCCAAATTTTTCAATCGGATGGCAATCAAATTTTATAACTGATCCAGCTGCTTCTTCGAAAATTGGCAATGTGCTCAGATAGACCTTTTGTCTTTCAGTTAGTTTTGCAGCCATTTCTGTGCTGGTTAAATGCAGTGGCCGTGGCAAGGGCAATAACCTGCCTGTTGCCAGTCCTTCTTCAATTGAGTGTGCGGTCTTTTCTTCATAAGAAGTAATGGAAGCAGAAATAGCATCCCATTCATCAAAAGCGATAAGAGCATGCGCTGGAATGAAATCTAGGATGGTGGCAAAATGCGCATCGAAATAAGGTGCGTAGTATTCAATTGATTCTGGAAAGAGACCAGCACTTATTGCTTGCAAATCGCTTTCCATCACAGAACGAAGAGTGTCAGAACTCGAGTCGTCTAGCTTGGCGCAAGTTTCATCAGTGACAGCTTGCAGTGTTTCTGCAACTTGGGTGCGCACATTATTTTCTGAAGGTAAAACGACCCACCAGCGCGGCGGTACCTGCGTGCTCTTGCGCTCTTCAACAGAACGTTGATTTTCGATATTGAACACACGAATAGACTCAATCTCATCTCCGAAGAGCTCCATCCGAATCGGAGAGCCATAAGATGGAAAGATGTCAATGATATCGCCCCTGATACTAAATTCTCCGCGCAGGGTGACAACGTTTTCGCGTGAATAACCGAGATCTACCAGGCGCCTGGCTACTTCATCTGAATCGATCGAATGTCCAGTTGTAAATTCAACTGTGGCTGATGTCAGTGTCTCACGGTCGAGCACCCTTTGCAAAACAGCTCTTGCTGGAAGAATAACCAAACATGGTTCATTTGGTTTCTCTATAAAGTGCATAAGCACTTCAAGTTGAGAGGAAATGTTGTCAGGGCTACTAAGAACTTGTTCGTACGGTGATACTTCAGAAGCCGGAAAGAAATAGACAGGATACTTGCTTAAATTGATAAGCTCCTGTTGAAATCTTGCCCCAAGATGATTGTCTGGCACAACCAGCACAATTGGGCGCTTTATCTCCTGTCCAAGCATGGACAAAACCAGAGATTTTGCCGAGTCAGTCAATCCTGAAATGTTCAGTTCCGAAGCAGCAGCCCGTGCAGTACGTGCAAGCAGTCGGGCATACTGAGGACAATGTACAAAGTTTTGATGAAGAGCGTTTGCTAGTAGCGCGCTGTCACGCATATCCGAGACGATTAGCCCACGAGTTAGGGAATCCATTTTGAGTGCGATTTGGCCCTTCCGCTTCCCAGCGAGGGGTGCCTGAGGCCGGCTCCAATGCCGTATCAGCACACGGAGCAAATGTTAATCGTAGCATATCGCCTAAAAGGTAGTCGCCCGCTTAACTAAACCCTGCGCTAACTTTACAGCGATCTACTCATTCATAATGCTTCAAGATTATGGACAAACCCTTGTAGAATATGCATATCGAAAAACGTTCTTTTGGGTTTTGAGCTTGTTCAAGGGTCACCGGCTACTTCCAGGAGCTAATTCCGTGCTCGCTTGCGTGCTTGCCTGCGCAATCGCGTGTGCAGCGCCGTCCGCGCTTGCTGCCCGTTATAGCGGGGAAGTTGCACAGCACTTGGACGCCGGCAAAGCTTATCTGGATCAGCGCAATTACGAAGATGCGCGCATTGAATTCAACCTCGCTTTGCATGCCGATCCAACCTGCACGGATGCCCTCAATAACCTGGGCGTGTCATGCTTGAGAGAAGGCAATTTCAAAGATGCCAAATCTTATTTCGATAGCGCTCTTCGTTTGGAACCTCAGTACTGCCCAAGCTTGAACAACTTGGCTGAAGTTTACTATTTGCAAGGCGATCTCGACGATGCCATCATCCTATATCGAGAAGCTTTACCACTTGCTCACGATCGACAATTTGAAATACACACCAATCTCGCTAACGCTCTTAGGGATAAGAACCAATTTAAAGAAGCAATCGAACACTATAAAGAAGCAATCAAACAAGATCCGCATTTTGCTCCGGCATATAACGGATTTGCCAAACTTTCATTGTCCGCTCAAAGTTATGATGCTGCCTATCGTCAGGCCCTTAAGGCTGTTCAGTTGAAGCCTGACTATGCAACGGCCTATTTTCACCTTGGTCTTGCCGAGACAGCGCGCAAACACAGATTGGAAGCAGTGAAAGCTTTTATGCTCTCACTTCGTTATGAAAAAAATCCATCGTATGCAAGAGAAACACAGCAATTGATTGACCGCCTTGGTTATTCAACTGTTGGGCAGCACGAACTAGATCAATATCAAGACAACCTAAAGCACGGTGGCGAGCCAGATGCGCATGGCAAGGTTGGCATGATCGCTTTTGGCGAACACGAGCCAAAACCAAGTATGGCAAGTGCTCAGCACCTTATTGCAGAAAAACAATGGTCGCAAGCCGAACACAAACTAGAAACGCTTTTGAGAATGCCTGGCATGGAAGATCCGGTGCTACTAAACGACCTTGGTCTTACTCTTGCTGCTCAAAAGCAATACCAAAGGGCTGCCAGTTATTACAAACGTGCCATCGATTTGAGCAGGGGCAAGTGTTTCACGGCTTCTTATAACTTGGGGCAAATCTATCGAACGCAAGGCAATCTTGCTGAAGCTGAAAAGGAATTCCACAACGCTATTACGAGCGCCTCTGAACAAAACAAAATGTTTCCACTTGCCCACAATGCGCTTGGACTGGTGCTGAAACAAAAAGGCGACACGCAAGGTGCAGAAGCAGCTTACAAAATGGCAATCTCACAAGCCGGCACTGATTTGCCAGTGGTGCACTTCAATTATGCAATTTTGCTTGAGAAAACGGAACGAACGCGCGAAGCCGTCCGTGAATACAGCAATTATCTGCGCCTGGCGCCTGAGGGTAGCAATGTTAAGCATGCACAGGCTAGGCTGAAGCGCCTGGGCGTTGACTCTTGACGATCGTGATAGAATAGATGATTCGTAGACTGAGCGTAGTGCTCAGATCCCTTTCCGCCTATAGCGGTGATATTTATGACCGAGACGATCGAAAAGAAGAATGCGCCTGCTATGGCGCAAGATAATTCGCTGCAAAATGATTTGCCAGATGAAAAGCAAGTGGAAGCCGTTTGTGCAGTTGCCTCCAAGCGATCGGTTTCGGAAATTCCGGCCGGGAAAACGCGCGTAGCTGTTTGTATGAGCGGTGGCGTAGATAGCAGTACCACTGCTTTATTGCTGCGCGATGCTGGCTATGATGTCGTAGGCGTTACTGGTTGGTTGATTAAGTCCGGCAGCCGTTGCTGTGATACTGGCATGATCGATGCTGCAAAAGTTTGCGAACAACTTGGCATTGATCACCACGCTGTCGATTTGCGCGAACTATTTCGTTCTCAAATCATTGACCAATTTCATCAATCTTATGCGCGTGCTCAAACGCCCTTACCGTGCAGTGTCTGTAATACCGTCATTAAATGGGGAGCACTCCTTAATTACGGCAAGAAGATTTTGAATGCTACTTATGTTGCTACCGGCCATTACGCACGAGTGGTGCAAACAGAATCAGGTCCTAGACTGGCAAAAGCACTTGATCCCAAAAAGGACCAATCATATGTGCTTTGGGGAATTACCATGGATCAGCTGCGGTCAACGCTTTTGCCCCTTGGTGATTACGTCAAAGAAGATATTCGTGACATAGCTGCGCAAAATGATCTCGCGTCTGCAAACCGGCCGGATAGCCAAGATTTGTGCTTTATTCCGAAAGGACAAACGCCGCAACAATATCTTGCTAATTTTCTATCGGAAGCACCCGGCCCAATTATTCATGCTGTGACTGGTGCAATGCTTGGTGAACACAAAGGTACTCATAACTTTACGATCGGGCAAAGAAAAGGTCTTGGCATTGCTTCGAACGAAATACTCTATGTTACTTCAATAGATCCTGACATGCGAATTGTTTATGCCGGTCCGAAGGAAGCGCTAATGAGGTGCGAATTGACTGCATCTGCGGCCAATTGGATTATGGACGAGCCTCCAACGGAACCATTTCAAGCATTTGCAAAAATTCGTTATAACAGTGCCGCTTCTAAAGCAGAAATTTATCCAATGCCGGACCAAAAGATTCGTGTCGTTTTCGAAGAACCACAACCGGCAATTACGCCTGGCCAAGTGCTAGGCGTCTATGATCTTTCCAACACCTATTTGCTAGGCGGCGGCTGGATCGATTAGACTATAAACCCATGACGACAAGGCTTCAGAGACTGAGCCGTTTGGCTTCAAGCAGTATGCAGCGCCAATTTGGCTTTGCAATATCTTTGCTGACTCTGATAACGACCGTCACAATCCCCGCTAGCCATGCATTTACGTCCCGTCATTCGAGCCATTCACCGCATACTACGCATGCTGTACAGCAGCAGGTAAGCCATCATTCAAGCCGCTCGCGGCACAGTAGCGTCATTCTCGAGCATGAAGTGACGCAATACAGCGGTTCTTCAAGACACACTTCCCGTGTTCGTCATTCGAAGTTACGCCATGTGGCGGGTTTGCACCACCATGAGACACATTCTGCCCATACGCGCTATGCATATTCAATGGACCTGTTTATGGCCAAGGCACCAGCTTTTGACACGAGTCCTTTACCGGAAGGCCTGGCTAGCACCGTACGTGGTGCCTTCCTGCGTGGCCGCGCCGAATCTTATTCACCGCGCACTCTCGTCAAGGCCGGTGTAGTTTCTTATCATCCCATTCGCGGTGGTATCTTTTGGCGTCGGCAGCCTGTTAAGTACATTATCGTTCACTCCACCGAAACAGGCATTCCTCAAGGTGCTGTGCGGGTTATTGAGGCTTGGAGTTCCTTGGGACGAAGACATCCAGGTGCGCAGTATGTTGTCGATCGCGATGGCACCATCTATCAAGCTCTCGATCCGGATCTTGCTTCTGTGCACGTTAACATATTCAAAACATTGCCTGGTATCAATAATGATGATAGCGTAGGCATTGAAATGTGTCATGCCGGCCATCAAGACTATCCGCCTTCTCAAGTAGATTCAGTTATAAAACTCGTTGTTTACTTGCAGAATCATTATCACGTCTCAGGCGACAATATCGTCACTCATCGTTATGCGCAACAAGGAGATCACACAGACCCTGTCTTCTTTGATTGGAATGGCTTTATCGCATCGAAGAATAGCTTCTTGCAACAAGCTTTGGCTATGAAATTGGGCGAGATAAATCGAGAAGCAATTAGTTGGGTTCCGGATGTTACTCCTCCTTCTGAGAATTTCTTGCAGATTCACAAACACCTTGAAGCAAAGGCAGAATCTAAATTCGAATCAAAATCAGATTTGATCAAGGAATCACACTCGCCTCCTATCCAAGTATCACTTCCGAAAATCTACGCAAATGATACTGAAGATAGAAGGCCCCTTCATCAATTAGACAACACACAGATAATCAATCCGCTCACACGGCAACCGAAACCGGGAGCGACGCCGGAGTTGCGAGGACCAATCGAGATGAGTCCAGGCGCAGCATCCATTTTGCACAACATCGAGCCTCCTTCGGAAACAATAAAATCAACACCCAAACCAACCCAGAATCAAGAGCAACATGACACGCCAAAAGAGGAGGCACCACCCACGACACTACCGCTTCCCGGTGAGTGAGGAATTGACTGAGATTGGCTGGTCAATCTATTCTTATTCGTGATGACTTGTGATGGCAATACTATGTAGCAGCTTCGTTGAACCAGCGCTGGATTGTTTTTTCGAGTTCTTCTAAAAACACTGGTTTAAAAATAAAGTCGTTCATTCCTGCTGCTAAACATGATGGTCTGTCTGGATTGGCTGTTATAGCAATAATTGGGGTGGGGGTTTGCAAACCCGACCGCGCCTCATTTCTGCGAATCGCAATAGAGGCATTTAAACCGTCCATGTTAGGCATCTGAACATCCATCAAGATTAGCCCGTACTTTTTGTGCGAAGCCTTTTCTACGGCCTCGTTTCCGTCTTGAGCTAAATCACACTGAAAACCGAGCGTCGCAAGTTGTCGTTTCGCCAAATAACGCAAAGCCATATCATCTTCAGCAACTAATATTATTCGGGATTGCATGAGCTTTTCGTTCCTGTTTCGAGAGGGACGATAAACCAAAATTTGGAACCGTTACCTTCTGCGCTGTCTACGGCTATTTTTCCATTCATCATCTCTATGATCCGTTTACACAGCGACAACCCAAGTCCTGTGCCACCATATCTGCGGCGAGTTGATCCGTCTACTTGCACAAAAGGCTGAAATAATTTTTCCTGATTCTCCTTTGAAATACCAGGACCTGTATCGGTCACAGTGAATTTCACATATTTTTGCTTATCGTCTTGTCTTTGCACACATGCACGTATTTCAACAGAACCACTATCTGTGAATTTGATTGCGTTCTGAACTAAATTCTGCAGAACTTGAGCTAATCGATGACCATCACCGAACCACTCTCCCATTACGTCTTTATCCAAATTCTGCACGAGTTTTAATTGCTTTGCTTGCGCCGCAATGTAGAAAGCCGTAAGGACATCATCAACAATTTGATCTATGTGGAAGTTCTCTTTCCTGATTTCAAGTTTGCCTGCTTCAAGCTTTGAGAAATCGAGTAGGTCATTCACCAGCCGCATTAAGCTAATGGCAGAGGAATAAATAAATTCAGCGGTTTCCTTTGTTTGCCCTGTGCACTCACGAGTTAACAGTTCGGTTAAGCCAAGTATGCCGCTCATCGGGGTACGGATTTCATGACTGATATTAGCGACGAACTGCGACTTCAATTCGTTTGCGCGAATGGCAATATCACGAGCTCTTTCTGCTTCTTGTCTATATCTTTCGGTTTCCGCCAGCTGGTGCTGGAGCCGCTTATTGGCCTCCTCTCGCTCTTGTTCTGCAAGTTTGCGTTCAGTGAGATCTCGTGTCACTTTTGCAAAACCAATGAGCACACCTTCATCATCATAAAGAGGGGTAATGATCACATCCGCCCAGAAGGTAGTGCCGTCTTTACGAACTCTTCTGCCTTCCTCTTCATAACGGCCATGTTTTATAGCCATCTTTAGTTCGTAGGCAGGGTGACCTGAGTCACGGGATTCTTGCAGATAGAACATTGAAAAGTGCTTTCCAATGATTTCTTCAGCCCTATAACCCTTAAAGCGTCTTGCCCCTTCATTCCAACTGAGGATGTAACCTTCCGGATCAAGCAAAAAGATAGCGTAATCTTTGACGTTGGTGACTAGTAGCCTGAATATCTGGTCGTTTTTAGTGAGGTCAGAATAATCTATTCGGCTCTCATCGGCATTGGCTGTCATAAACTAAGAGTACCTTCTAGGGAGCATCTGTCACCTTCTTAGACCAACTGGTATACGGACCAATGCAAACAGGCCTAAGTACTCTTGGTGTAACTTGGTTTGTGTATGTTCCCGATTAATTGGACAGTTAGATTAACAGTTATACTGGCGCAGTTGTTTGCAGGTTGAAATAGAATGAAAAACTGGTTCAAAAAACTTGGTTGCTTAGTATTTGTCCTCATGGCTACATCAAGCATCCCTAGGGTGGAAGCGCAAAACACGCCGATCGAAGCGTCTTGCCGTAACTTCGTGCAAGCCTTTTATTCCTGGTACAACGTGCCTGCCGCGAAAGCCGGACAAGAACGCTCACCTGAAAGCGCAATAAAAGAAAAGGGCAGCGCCTTCGATCCGGAACTTCTGCGTCGATTGAACGACGACTTTGCCGCTCAAGCGAAAGTCCAAGGTGAATTAGTGGGATTGGATTTTGATCCATTTCTTGCCACCAATGCTGAACCACATAAACATTATGTTGTCGGTAAAATCCACCCGAAAGCAGGAGCTTACTGGGTAGAAGTTTTCGGAATTGATTCAGGAAAGAAAACTGCAAAGCCTGTGGTTGAGCCGGAGCTCAGATACAAAGATAAACACTGGCAGTTTGTCAATTTCCACTATGAGATTTCAAAGTTCCCAGAAAATGAAAACCTATTGAGTATCTTGAAAGCTTTGCGTGAGGAGCGCGAAAAGCCAGCCAAATAGACGGCTTAAATAGACGATTAATGCCGAAAAGAATCATTCTGTTTATATGTGGCTTAGTTCCTCTGGTGATCGCGGGGTTAGCCGTGCTTTGGCTCTTGCGACCTTGGAGTCAATATGGAATCGGTTCGCACGAAGAAAGTTTTGAAGGATATACAGTTCGAATACCATTCGGGTGGACCGGTATCGCGATTGCTCCTGGAGATGCAATTTTGCCGGGCATGGCAGAAATACACAAAGGACTAATTGCGACTGGCAGTATTTGGTTCAGTAGCTGCGTTGTGCGGATTGAAAGTTCGCAAGAGTACGAGGCGGAATTGAAGGATGGTCGCAAGTTTCCGAATGTCGATTTTACGCAAATTGCAAATGCACCACCGGCGGTTAGCTCTCCTATAACGAAGCTCGAAATCGATGGCAAGCCATTCGAAAAGGTGTATTGGACCGTCAAGTCTGGGAAACGAGAGATACAAAGTGTTGAATACCGGTCAATTCCAAAAGGCAGTGAAGATGTTTTAGTAATTGCTGCAAATCCTGGCTTTGGACTGCCTAGCGAGCTTGCCCAAGCAGAATATTTGATACTAAGTCTCAAACAGAAAAAGTAGGAGCATTCAGGACCAGATGCCGAAGCGTCATCCCGATGATGAATTCTCTAATCACATACTGGATCTTCTTTCATCGTGGTCAGATGTCACTCCTCGCCGTATGTTTAGTGGAATCGGACTGTTTGCCCATGGGCGAATGTTTGCCCTTATTTTTGATGAAGTTCTTTATTTGAAAGACTCCATAACAGTGGGAAAACACCCGCTTGCACCTTCTTTTGAAAAAGAATACATCTGGTATGAGCGGGAAGGCAAAATGGTCCGCCTTGGTTATTTTAAAGCGCCTGACAGAGCTCTGGAAGAAAGCTCATACTTGATAGAGCTTGCCAAGGTAAGTTACCAGAATGCGACTATAACCAAGAAGAGATCCAAAGTTGTCAAACCAAAACTGGATCCAAACGATAAGCGATTACGTTAAACTTTGCGCCCGTTGCTGCCACCATTTTTATTACTTGCTTTTGGTGCGCGAACGAGGCCGGTTTGTGCGGATGGTTTTACATTTAGGATATCGAGGCAATTGCGTGCATGCGTCTCTAACACTTTCGTATCTTTTTTCTTGCCGAAATAAACTGCTGCGTATTCAGCCAAAAAGAGATCGAGTGGATCCGGGATTGTCGGGTAACAGGGCTTGCCAGCCAGCATAAGCTCTGCGTTTTTCTCAGCCAATCGCTTCGTGAATTCTTTATACGTTTCGGTAGTGGCTTTTGTTATTTTGGCATTCTTCTTCAAAAGAGAAAAAATCCGCAGGTATAAACGCCGCGCGAGAGTGCCTTGCATTGCCTCTCTTCGTTTGGCGAGGAAAGCCAATATTTTATGCCTAATGAAAAGAGCAAGAGCAATGGTAATGAGTATGGCGAGAATATCGGCACCATACTTAACGATTAACCACCAAAGCTTTTTCCAGTCGATCTGATGACCGGTTATGGTCTTCATATCGTATTGTTTTTCTTTGGGTTTCTCCGGCAGTTCAGCGCCGGGTGTGGCATCAAAGTCGATCCATTCGTAGCCGGGAATGTAAACTTGCGCCCACATGTGCGCATCTTTATGGCGCACTTCCCTTAGGGAAGTGACTTCGTTTATTTTGCCTGGTACAAAGCCAGTTACGATCCTGGCTGGAATACCTAGATGTCGGGTCATGATTACAAATGCAGAAGCAAAATCTTTGCAATCGCCTTTTTTTGAATGGAAGAGGAAGTAATCTACGGGATTGTCTTGGTCTTCCTCACCCTTTTTCGATAGATCATAGGTGTAACCCTTGCGCAAGTAATTGGCTACCTCTTCTGCTTTCGAAAACCAGTTCGGTGCTGGATCAGATATTGTGAAGGCTAACTTAGAAACAGCGCTGTCTTGTTCGTCTGGTGTTTGCAAATACTGATGATATTTCTCGCGAAAATACTCTTCTGTTTTTTCATCAAGCGCTACTTCTACCCGCATTTTATCGAAATCATAGATGCCGAATTTTGCATCGAGTTTGTAATTTGTTTTGGCTTTTACAGGACCGTCGGCAAGCAGACTACCGTAAGGGGTAACACCGACCATTTCAGTTGGATAATCGGTTTTCTGCGGAATGCCTTCGAATGAAATATTACTGTCCGTCATGTCTTGAGCGATCATGAACTCTTCAAAGATGTCGGTGGCTGGGAAATCATCCGGCAACTTAAGTGCATTAGCATGCGAAAGATCAAATGGCGATCGGTTGTCTGGTTTTAAGAGCTGTTGAGGTTCGCCAGTTTCGGATTTCGTCCAGGTTTCGCCGTCGAATTGATCAAAGAAGTCGCGGGTTACATAAGCAGCACGCGTACAACGGATCTTCATGACGAGATCCTTGGTTGGTTTAAACTCTTGGCTAATCGTTACGCTCGCATTGACGGGATAGTCATTGGTGGCGCCTCCGTCAAGCTTACGTTTTACATGTTTTTTCTTCTCTACTTTCTTTGCTTTTTCCTTTTCGTCTTTAACTACTTTGAGTTCTTCTTTTGCTTTTTCTTTTTTCTTCTCCGGTGGTTTCTTCTTCTTGTCCTGTTTCTTTACTTCTTTTTTCTTTAGCGGCTCGGGCCTTTTTATTTCTTGAGGCTTTTTGGGTTCTGGCGGTTTCTTCTTCTCTTCGGGCTTCTTTTTTGGGGACTTAGGAGGTGTTTTATTAGGATCCTTGTAAGTCTGCTCGTTTGCTTTTGGCGCAAAGTTCTGTGGAACATTTATTTTTTCAGGCTTTGGATTAAGCCACTTGTTGAGCAATTCATTTAGATCGAAACGCGGTAGCAACATGAAAAGGAGAACGCTTGCTAGAGGCAATGCAATGAGTGACGCAATGGTGCTTCCCGTGCTCGGTCTAAATTTTGTGCGTTGAACGAAGCTAATTGCAAACAAGTTTGATTGCTTCTTCTCGGCCTCGTCACCATATCTTGTTCGGGCATCAATAAAGAAAAACAAAGCGCCTAAGCAAACATAGGCAAGAACCAATGCACCAAACACCATGCTTTTGCACAAAGGGGCTGCGGTTGCTAAAACAATTAGTCCCATGAGCTGCGATGTATAAATATCAGCGCGCGTTCGCAACTCGAAAGTATGAATAACCAGAACACCAGCAAAGTAATGCACAACCGGCGTAAGTAAAGCAAGCTGCCCGAATTCGAACATGCTAATCAAATCGTTTAAACAAAAGGCTGTTACAACAACAAATCCAAGCAAAAATACAACTATTAGCCACCATGGATTTTTATTTCGATAGTGATAGCTTATGTAATTGCCGCAAATAGTTCCCCAAATAAATAAGGTAATGGCTGGAATGGTTGTCTCGACAAATGCGCAAGCAGCGCCGACACCAACCACACTCGTTATGCAACCAACTAGACGCAGCCAAACCGAATGCTCTGGAGGTGGCTCTAATTTTTTCTTCTTAGGGCTCATAAAGATGCAATATCATCCTCACTGGCAACGGTGGAAATGGGCGAACTCAAAACAGTTTTTACTACTGGTGGACGTTCGGCTGCTGCTTCTCCAGTTTGGCGGGCGGCTTTGAATTGCACTTTTGCCCCAGCTTTGACCTCTGGTTGTTCGACCGTCTCGACGATGTCTTCTACTTGGCTAATAATAACTGGATAGGAAATAACGTCGCCCTTATCGGCAGTGTGTCTCATGATGGTGTCGTTTGAAGGGACTAGGCTTATAACGGTGCGACTGCGATTCGATTCGCTAAAGTGATCGAAAAGGGCATTTTTTGTTCGATCGCTTACATCCTGCCAGCCCACCGGCTCAACACGTGCCAGTATTTCTGATACCAGCATCAAACCAGGTTGTAGCTTCGGCAAATCTTTCATCAAGTCCAATATTTCCGGACTGTCAAAAGCGGGATTGATTATGAGTTCCGGCATAATACCCATGCTGTGCCCTAGGTGTAAGAGTGAATTGGCAGAAAGTACTGCCAGCTCAAATTGTTCTTCGTCTTTCCAGTCTGCTCGCAAATCCAAATAAAGATCGAAGGCGGGAAGAGTTTCTGAGTCAAATTCGCGCACGAGCAATTTGCCCGCCTTTGCGGTGGACGGCCAGTGAATGTGGCGAGGGCTATCGCCATATTTGAACTCACGCACACCTCTAACAAGGCTAGATTGCGGCACGACGATGGAACTTGACGATATAAGTCCCATTGAAGACATCTGCGCTTTTAGTCGCAAAAGAAAAGTGCCGGAAATGCCGCGAATTTTAGGGAAAACGGTGATATACGTTTTACCGCCTTTAGAAGAAGTCCGTGGTGATATTTTGTGATACCACCACACAAATCCAAATGGAAACCACGATGAAAGCTCGACGGAATTTAACATATAGACACCGCGCTTTAAACCAGGCGTCATTAGATCGAGATCAACTTCTTCTTCCAAAACGTCAATATAATAGGGTTCAGGAGTAATGATTTTTTGCGCTGGACGTCTTTTTGTGCCACGTCTTTCTAAATCTACAGCCACGTTAATGCTTCGAACTTGCAATAACAAAGCCAGATATTTTCCGAGCCCAAAGCGAAAGACACGCAGCTTCACAAGCCCAGTATCTTCAACTTGCACATTTTCAGGAAGTACAACTTCCATACGCAACTGCAGAATCTGAAAAGCTGGCAAAACGAAAGAAAGCATCGCCACCATGATAAAGCCGGTGGATAGAAGATAGAGCCATTGGTTTTGAATCAGCGATCCGTAGACATAGAAAAGAGCACCAAGAAAGAGTGAGGATATAAATTTTGTTTGAATGCGAAATTTAAAGCCAAGCGGAAGCGGAAAAGGAATATTTATGCCGGGTGGTTTAATCGGCGCATACTCTTTTGCGACGTCGGGAGCAAGAGCTTCCGGCGGGCGTTCTATAACTCGACGTTGTGTTTGGGTTCTAGCCTGGGACTGCGACGGTGTCCAGGAGCTTTTCGATGAGTTCGGCATGACTGATACGGTTAGCCTTTACCTTTGACACGATACGGTGCCCGAGGACACGGGGTGCTAGCATTTTGATATCTTCTGGCTTGACGAATGTTCGTCCATCTATAAACGCACTTGCTTGCGCAGCGCGCATGAGGAGTTGGCTTCCCCGAGGGCTTACACCAAGAGTTATTGAAGGGTGCTTGCGTGAAGCATTTACTATTTCTACTATGTAGTTGATTAGCGCTTCATGCACGAAGATTTTCTTTGTTGCTTGTCTTGCTTCCAGAATATCGTCAACACTTAGAACAGGTGCTACTGAGAAACCGCCTTCGGCAAGAGTTTTACGAAGAATATCGCCTTCTTCCGTCGGCTTAGGATAACCAAGCGAAAGAGCAAGCATGAAACGGTCAAGTTGTGCTTCAGGCAGAGGAAAAGTCCCGTGTTGTTCAATTGGGTTTTGCGTTGCAATTACGAAAAACAATGCTGGCAGAGGTCTTGTGACACCGTCTGCGGTGACTTGCTTTTCTTCCATCGCTTCAAGCAAGCTTGACTGTGTACGAGGTGTTGCCCGGTTGATTTCATCCGTAAGCAGGATATTTGTGAAAACTGGACCAGGAATGAATTTGAAGATTCCTTCCTTTTGTTCATAGACACTTACACCGGAAACGTCAGATGGAAGCAAATCCGGCGTACATTGAATACGCTTAAATGCTCCCGTAATGGACATTGCCAGGCTTTTGGCTAAAAGCGTTTTGCCAACGCCCGGTACGTCTTCCAGAATAACGTGACCACCTGCCAATAGCGCTACAACAGCCAATCGAACTGGTTCATACTGGCCTATGAGAACGCCGTTTATGTTACTGATAAGAGCTTGAATTTTCCCGCTTAGGACTTTTGCCTCTGGGGAGTTACTAACAACTTCGCCTGTTTTCAAAGCGCTACCCGCCGTATTGATGCACTTAATCGATATGCCCAGCCCGAATTATTCTAATGCACTTTCTAACGCAACATTGTCGGCATTCATTTCCAAGTGAGGTCAAAAGAGCGCAAAATAGAATACCCGTGACCTCTTCCATCTCTTTTGCTCTCTATGATCGAAAGGGTTGAAAGGTGATGACTGATCGGTAGAAAAGACCCGATTTTATTGAGCCCATCGGGTGCCAATGTCCTAGTTTTTACTCTCCGACTGGGCGTAAGCGGATGACTGCCGGGGGTTTCAACAAATGGAAGGCTTGCTTCATTGCCACCATCTTTTTTAAATCGTAAAAGCGTTACGTGCGGCCGATAATCCCCACCTGCTTGAGCTTGATAATCGGGATGCACAAACTCGGTGCAGTTTTGCCTTATATGCTCAATCAAACGAAGAGTTTGCGGTGCGACAAAGCTAGGCGTTAAGACCAGATGCCGGGGCAAACCGCGCGCAAACCAAATTTCTAGATGGTCATAAAGGATTGTTCCTGAAGCAGGGAGATAGCCAGTTGGTGGAGCAAGGAGATCACCTGCTGGCGAGGCAGGGGAATCACCCGTTGGCGAAGCAAGGAAATCACCCGTTGGCGAAGCAGGGAAATCGCTCGTTCGCGCAGCTAAGACCTTGCCTTTTACTGCAGTTGAAACTTCGTCTGACTGATAATGTTCAAGAGCAAAGGCAATCTTTTGTTGCAGTCTTTCAATAGCGTCTTCTTCCAGGTTGCCTAAAAAGAGCCAGGTTAAGTGGAGTTTTTGGTCGTTCACCCAACGTACTTTGGCGCGAAATCGTTCGGGTAGATTTTCATTGGCATTCTGAACTTCTTTCAGCCTAAGCTTGTCTTCATCAGGCAAGAAAGTACCGAGGAATAATCGTTTCAAAAAGAGGGTCTCTTATGACTCAGTCAGCAGAAGCTGATTGGGGATAGAACTTGGTGCCCGCTTGAGCATGTTTCTTTATAGTACCGCTGACGGTGCGATGTGGTTTGGGTGTTTCAGCATAGATTTTTGTGAGGTCGCGCTCGACATTGGCTAAGCCGTAACTGTCAGCATATCGGAGAATGCCACCACGGAAAGCAGGAAAGCCAATTCCGAATACAGTGGCAATATCGATCTCACGTGCCCGGCGTACAACCTTTTCTTCCAGGCAACGAGCCGCTTCATCTATCATGGGCAGAATCAGGCGTTTGGCAACCTTTTCGAGATCTTCATTACTGGCTTCTGGGTTGTCTATGACAAGCCCAAGTTCACTAGCCAGTAGTGGATGGAAACCAAGTTTCTTGCCGTTTTCATCCCAGACAATAATGCCGCTTTCGCTTCTTTTGCCTTTCAAACCCAGTCTTTCTGTAGCAATAAGACTGTCCGGTAGAGCAGCCCGTTCGCCGTGTGCGGCATGCAGGGATTCAGCTACAATCATGGCAAGGTCTATGCCTACTTCATCCAAAACCGTTAAAGGTCCCATCGGCATACCGAAAGCAAGGGCAGCACTGTCTATCCATGGCAATGGGATTTTCGCTTCCGCCAGTCTTGCTGCTTCCATCAGATAACAGCACAAGAGGCGGTTGACCAAAAAGCAGGGAGTATCTTTTACGTTAACTGGAATTTTTTCCAGTTTGGCGATTAACCCCGATATACGCGCGTTGGAAGATCTCGATACTGACGTGTGTGTTGCCACTTCAATAAGGGGCATTTTGTCCACTGGATGAAAGACATGCAGGCCCACTAATTGAGTATCTTCCGGCAATTCTGAACGCATTGAGGCAACGGATAGAGATGAAGTAATGGATGCAAAAACACAATCTTTTCTTGTGTGTTTTTGGGCGCTGGCGAACACACCAACCTTGGTGGCGACGTTTTCTTCTACTGCTTCAATGATGATGTCTGCTGGTGCAAACTGAGAATCATTTTCTACCCACTCAACTTTCACTGTGTCGATTGCGCTTTCGCCTTTCCGTTCAGCAGCTTTGCGAATAGTGTCTAATATCTTTTCTTTGTCTCGGCCTGCAACGTCTGTGCGCTGTGGGCGGAACAAAACGTTGTAGCCACGACTGGCAAGAAGCGATGAAATTCCGATACCCATGGTGCCACCGCCCACAACTCCAACTGTTTTGGCGGCCGCATCTGGATCCTTAGCGGCTGTGCCGGATGCTGTGTGTTTGGCGAGTTCACTGGCGAAAAACAAACCAACAAGATTGCGAGAATTTTCGCTTACGGCTAAGTCGGCAAAAGTCTCGGCTTCTTTGTCGAGCCCTGCTTCTAGACCGTTTACAAGACCAGTTTCAATGACGTCTATTACCTGCAACTGAGCCGGGTAAAATCCGCGTGTTTTGATGCGGACGGCCCGCTTAGCGGCAGCCAATAAGCTGGCATCGCGCTTTTCTAAAGGAGGTAGTTGTTCTTCATCTTTTTTCTTAAGTGGACCTTGCTTCAAGGTCGCAACCGCAATCTGAGCAAGCCTTTCTTTAAAACCAGTTTCAGGAACTATCTCATCGACAAGACCGAGCTCTTTTGCTCTTTCAACAGATATAGGTTCTGCAGAAAGAATGAGCTCCAGACCTTGTTTTACGCCGATTAGGCGTGGCAACCTTTGTGTGCCGCCTAAGCCAGGCACAAAACCAAGATTTACTTCCGGCAAACCAAGAATTGTTTGGGGTGAATCTGTGGCGACGCGCTTGTCACAGCACAAAGCCAATTCTAATCCCCCCCCTAAGCAAGCGCCATTGATTCCGGCAATAGTCAGTTTTTTCAAGCTTGCCAATCTATTGAAAATTCGATGGCCGCTCTGGGTTAGATCAAGTGCATCTTCTTTGTTTTCAAGAGTAAGAATCTCCCTGAGATCTGCACCCAGAAGAAAGTTGTCGGACTTGCGTGAATAGAGGCAGACGGCTTGAATCGAGTCGTCTTTGTATAGTTGTTCGAGCAATTGCTCAAATTCTTCGACAACGTGCGATGTTAAGTGGTTAGACCGGCCCGGCGCATCAAACTCGATGAAGGCTACCCCGGACGGTAATTTCTCTAAAAATACTTGTCTTTCTTCGACTGCGGTTTTTGTTTCACTCATCCGCTACTTAATTAGCCTTTCCTCGCGCAACTTCTGCTGAACCCCTTTGGGGCCGCCCACTGATTTTAGAAGCAATGCCCCACCGAAGGCGAGGGGCGCTAGCATCATAATCAATCCGAGCAGGGAAATTCCTGGGAAAGACATAACTAAGCTAGAAAGTATAGAAAAGAAGATTAAGCCAACCGTACACGAAATGATCGTCCAGCCCCATTTGCTCTTGGAGTCATAGAACGCCCAGCCAATCCCAACTAGAAGCGGAATCATCAATAGTCCAAAACCGCCTCCGCCAAGCCCCATCATTGCAAAGAAGCCGGTTCCGACATGGACATGGTTAAAGAGCATAAGAAGTCCGGTAAAAATAAGGCCCAGACCTGCAAAGAACTGAAGATCCCGCCCTACATCCACTTGCGGTTCTATATTCGAACTAGTAACTGAAACGCCTGAGGAAGCAGGTTTCGATGAAAGACTCGTTTTTTCCTCGTCCACAACCCGAGCTTCCAACTCAATGAGTTTTTGCTCGATTTGCTCATCCTTTTTGTTCATAAGTACCTCTAGACTTACCGCTAATCCCGATAATCCCTCTAATGCAGCCGCTCTCTTGTCTTTGCGTACTTAACTGCAGAACAAACCTACTATCAAATTAGAAACTCTGCAATCAATTCACATTTGTTGAGGAACGGTACTAGCATAGCACTTGACAAGATCCATCCTTTTCGAGTTTGGTCTTTTCCTGAAAACGTTGGGCAATTGGCATTCTCCAGCCCACACCGAAAGCGGTGGCGGAAACTTTCAAACCTGGTGCGGCTTGCTTACGCTTGTATTCGTTGCGGTCTATGCGGGTGATTACGTCTGCAATTACTGCCGGGTCGTATCCTAGTTTCATGATTTCATTAGGATTAAGGCGCTGCTCGACATAAGCCTGAATAATTGCATCCAAAATTGGATAAGGAGGCAGTGAGTCTTGATCAGTTTGTCCAGGTCGCAACTCTGCTGATGGTGCCTTCGTGATGGTGCTTTCCGGAATGACTTGCCGACCGGCTAGAGTATTTATGTAATTCGCAAGCTCGTAAACCTGCATTTTGGGAACGTCTGATATGACGGCTAGCCCGCCGCACATGTCGCCATAGAGCGTGCAATAGCCGACTGCCAACTCCGATTTATTGCCAGTCGTTAGCACCAGATGGCCAAACTTATTTGAAATGGACATGAGGATGACACCACGAATGCGAGCTTGGATGTTTTCCTCAGTGACATCACGCTCCTTGCCTTCAAAATTTTGAGCAAGCATGTTTTCAAAAGCGAGCATGGCAGGCGAGATTGGCACAAGCGAAAACTCGATGCCGAGTGACTCGGCTAACTCCTTGGCATCCCTGATTGAACCTTCTGACGAGTGCGGAGAAGGCATCGCCACACCCAAAACATTCTCCTTGCCAACCGCTGCAACTGCAATTGCACAGGTGACGGCCGAATCTATGCCACCAGAGAGTCCTACAACCGTCTTTTTGAAATTACATTTGGCAATGTAGTCTCGTGTTCCTAAAACTAGCGCCTCGTAAGTTTCTGTAACTGGCTTGGTGAGCGGATCTTCAATTCTGCCCCAGGCTTTGCTGTTGGCATTATCGGTATCGATTATGAGCAAATCTTCTTTGAAAGCTGCTGCCCGAGCCACTAATTCACCTTTGCCATCAACAACAATGGAACGGCCGTCAAAAACAAGCTGGTCGTTTCCGCCAACTTGATTGAGGTAGATAATCGGCAGCCCGTGCTCTTTGGCGTGGTGGCGCACTATCTTCTCGCGCAATTGATATTTGTCAGTGCCAAAAGGGGAGCAGGAGATATTTACCAGAAGCTTCGGACCAAGGGCGGCCAGCGCAGCGATCGGGTCTGCATGGTATCTCGTTGCTGTATCAACTTCCTGATAGTTCCAGATGTCTTCGCAAATACAAAGAGCAATTGGCTCGGCACCAATCACTTCTGTGCCATAGGTAGAAGCCGGTTCAAAATAGCGGTCTTCATCAAAAACATCGTAGTTGGGCAGGAGTGTTTTGAATTGCTTTAGGACAATTTTGCCTTTGTGCAACAAGGCGACCGCGTTGCGCAATGGACGTCCCGGCCCATTATTTATATCTACGTAGCCCACAATTATCGATATGTCGACAGATTCATCGGTGGTGGCGCTAGCGAGCCGATCTAGTCCCTTCAAATTTGCTTCGACAAAGCTCTCTTTAAGAAGAAGATCCATGGGCGGATAACCGGTGACCGCCAATTCCGGAAAAATGACTAAGGAAGCGCCTTGCGCTTTAGCCCTCTTGCTATATCCGATCATGCAATCGATATTACCGGTAATATCACCGATAGTTGGATTTATCTGAGCAAGGGCGATCTTCATTGCAATAATTTGAGCAATATTCTGGGCATAATAGCCAAGCTGTATATAGCTTGGATTTTCTTACTATAAATCATGGGCTTTGAGCGAAATTAATATATTAGATTTGACGATCGGCCCTTCCAGCGCCATTTTGCTCTTTTCAAGTCGAAATGCACAGTTATAATGGTTTGAAGTCTTACTAGAAATGGATGCCGAATGAGACTGAAAAAACGGGCTAGTACCGCTATTGTTGGCGGATTTTTGAGCTTGATATGTTCGTTGCAAAGCTGGGCAGCGCCTTCGTCTTCACCGGAAGGGCTGGCGGACGGAGCCGGTGTTTGGCTCAATATGTGGAATTATCCGGACAATGCCGAATCGTATTGTTTGAAATTAAATGCCAATGGCGTCCGTAATATTTTCATACAAACTTCGCGATCGAATACGGATGTCATCTGCAATCCTGACAAGTTGGGTCAGTTAGTAGATGCAGCCCACCGCTACAAAATACATGTGGTTGCCTGGTCTTTTGCAGAACTACAAAACATCAATCGTGATGCGGATCGATTGATTGCAGCAGCGCAGTTCCGTTCTCCGCAAGGTGAACGGTTGGATGCTATTGCCGCAAATATGGAAAAGGATCTAGCTCAGCCTAAAGTCGAGGCTTATAGCCAACGCATAAGAGACGCAGTAGGCAGTAGCTATCCTATGGTGGCAGTTGTGTATAGCCCACTCAACCATGCTCCGCAAGTAGCAACCATTCCCTGGAAAACGCTTGACCGGTACTACAACGTCATAGCGCCTATGAATTACTGGAATTCGAAATACGAACGGCTTGAGCCTTATGCCTATACGCTTGCAACCATTCGTAAAGTGCGAGAACTGGTTGGCAAACCGGACGTTGAAGTGCATGTAATTGGAGACGGCATGGGAACTCATGCTGAATCAATCAATCAATTTCTGGCTGCATGCAAATCTGGTGCTGCCACGTCCGCCAGCCTCTATCCGAATCAACAAATGACAGAAGAACAGCTGGGTTGTCTATCTCATTATTCAGATTATTTCGCATCCAATTCACGCTTTCGCCTTGCTGCTTTTCGTGAACTCTCACACCGCGGTGATATAGTCCTACCAGAGCAGAGTGATCCAAGCGATGCCATAACCCGCGGGGATTTCTACCGCCTCTTGGTTCGCCAAGTAGTTTCCTCTGCAGTCAAACCGACCGCGCAAAAGGTCTCCATTAAGACGAAATCGCAATTAGGTTCTGCTTCTGCCCTTGTAGACACAACCTCAATGCGCCAGAAACTTGATGCCCCAGAATTTGGACCGGCTGATGCTCTCAACATTCTTTTGGAAATTGGCGCAATCAAGCTGCCGGATCAAGTATTGGGCGATGCTGTTTCGGACTACTTAGATGCGCCGCTTTCAACGCGCGAAGCTGTAGACACAGCCGCCCGTGTTGTTGACGCACGTGACAAGCTCAAGAAGGCCGTTAGTGAAGCAAACTTGCCCCCTCAAAACCGCTTTCTGCGCAACATCTCAAGCAAGGCTGGCAAACTTCTAGTACAACCAGCCTATGCCGAAAACGCTCAAGACAGGACCGATCACAGCCGCAAATTGAACTATCTCGACGCCTCACAAATCGTCTTGCAGTCAATGGCTGGACTTAAGTAGGGCCGTTCTGGGTATTTGTTCTCTGACATTTTGGATGGACTGAAATTTGATCTTATTTCAGTCTATCCAGATCAGTCGATCTAGAGAGCACCTTGGGGTGCTCTCTTCTTTGGCGGGTTTGAAATGCTTGCCGCGTTGGAACATTTGCATAATCAGACAATGCTCTCCACTTAACTAATTCCGCAGTTTAGAATTGCCGATTTCTATATCCATCTCTTATATATGGAAGACATTGCTAGATAGATGTTGCTAGGAGTAAACTAGAGTCATAAAGAACAACATAGATACCGTTGAGTTGACGAAAGTTTCAGCTTTGACAACGACTCTTCTTTTAGACCGAATAGACCTTTGATGCGCGTTCGCGGGGTTCCGTACGCGCCTTTTTTATCCCGTTTTCGGAGGTGTGCCGATGCAAGTTACTGTCACGGGTCGCAATATCGAATTGACACCGGCGCTCAAAACCTACTTGCTTGACAAGCTTGAGCGCTCGCAGAAACATTTCGATCATGACCTAGCCATAACGGCACTTTTAAGCGTGGCCAAGAATCCGTCTGTCGCCCACTGCCAGACCGCGGAGGTCACGGTAAAACTGAATGGATCGATGATTCGAGGCGAAGAATCAACAGCAAATATGTATGCCTCAATTGATCTTGTAGCTGACAAAATTGAAAGACAACTACGCAAGTACAAAACGCGCTACTACCAGCACAAAGTACATCGTAAAGATGATCAGGAGCCGGTTGATGTTGGTGCCCAGGCAGATAACGATGCTGTTATTTCTAAAGAGATAGATTCAGAAACCTTCAAACCAAAAATTGTTCGTTCAAAAAGATTTCCACTTAAACCAATGAATCCCGAAGAAGCATGTAAACACATGGACCTATTGGGACATGACTTCTATATGTTTATCAACTCCGATACGGACCAGGTAAACACCGTCTATCACCGACGAGACGGAAACTATGGCTTGATCGAGCCTGAAGCTTAGTTCGAAAATAGTTCAAAAAACGTTCAAAAAATTCAAAAAATTCGGAAAAACATTATTTAAACCGCTTGTTATCTGGGGCAGACACTAATTGCTTTTCAGTGAAGAGCCGGTGTAACTGTTCGCACGATCATTTAGAATCGCTTCTAAAATAGAGGTGCTTTTTAGAAGCACAAACGAACAGTTGCAGAGAGGAGTCCAATTGAATAAGGATCGTATGCGGTTTTCGCAAGCAATCTTTGCGATTTTGACAGCGCAAACGATCGCAATGAGTGCTTGGCAAGCGCCGGCTTTTGCCGATTCCACGCAAGTAATCGGTTTGAACAATGACGGCGTTAAGGCCTTGAATTCTGGCAACTACCAATTGGCAATTCAAAAGTTTCAAGCCGCACTAAACATCGATCCTAACTACAGTTTGGCGCGCGACAACCTTGCCATTGCTCACAACAATTTCGGGTTGCAACAAAGAACAAACCCGAAGGCTGCCCTCAAAGAATTTCATCAAGCTCTTTACTTAAATCCTTCCAACTCAACGACACAGGCAAATGTGGAAGGCATCATTCGCATGATGGGTAAAAACCCACGCAATTTTGCAGATCGTGTTGGATTAGGAGAAGACTCAAGGCGTTCAGGTGATTTTATTGGTGCCATCATTGAATTTTCTGAAGCACTTAAACTCAAAGATGATCCGGCTATACACGTCAAGCTGGGCGAAGTCTATAGAGTGCTCGATCAAAACGACAAAGCAATTGAAGAGTTCAAAGCGGCTGCCCAAGCGGGTGATAACGCAAATATTGAAGTTAAGCTTGGGCAGGCTTATCAAGCAAAAGGAGATTTGCCGCAAGCAATCGGCTGTTACGGGCGAGCCATTACTTTCAAATCTGATGATCCCGATGTACAAGAAGCACTCAAGACTGGTTGGGAAAAAGCGGTCAATGAAAATCCACTTGCTCCAGAAAACCACATTGGTTTAGGACAAGCTTTCCAATACCGCGGCGATTTCGGGCAAGCAAGGGGAGAATACAAACAAGCCATTTCTATTGCCGGTGGCAAAAATTCTCAAGTGGCAGCAACGGCACAGCGGCTTTTGGATGCGTTGCCGGCAGCAGAAAAATCATTCAGCTTCAACAAGCACCAACAAAATGGCATCGATTTGCAAACGAGCAAACAATACGATGCAGCTATAGCTGAATACTTGAAAGCTCTCGAAATCGATCCAAGTAATGCCACCATATTGGCAAACATCGGATCCGCATTTCAACAAAAGGGTGATCTGCAAAACGCACTTGCTTATTACAGCAAGTCTTTAAAGACAGATCCCAATAATGCCGTTGCCAGAGAAGGCGCGAAGGCGGCGCAAGATGCACTGCAAGACAAGCAAATGACAGATACGTCTAATGCTGCTGCTGCGTTATTTAAGCAAGGTAGATTTGACGATGCCATTCAGAAATATCAACAGTTGATTCAACTCAATCCAAAAGAGCCGGGAACGCACTTCGACCTTGGTGCAACTTATCAGGCTAAGAAGGATTTCGATTCTGCCATTTCAGAATACAAAACTGCCATTGCTCTAGACCCTGCCAATGCCAACTATAAGAAGGCACTCGATAAAGCAATTGACGGCAAAGTAGAACCAATACTTACCGATGCATTCACACTCTTTAAAAACAAAGACTATGCTGGTGCGATCGATAAATACACAGAAGCGCAAAAATGGAAACCGGACAATCCGGCAATCGCTTTCAACGTTGCTAGTGCGGAATATGCCAGACAAAATTTTGGACCAGCCAAAGCAGCCTATGCAAAAGCGTTGCAGTTAGACCGTCCCAACCAAATAAACGATCTATATTTCATTGGCACCATTGATGAGAATAACGGTAATGGTCAGCTTGCTCTTAGCGACTATCAGAAATATGTTGCCGAGGCACCAAAGGGAAATTATGTCGATGCTGCTAAAGCTCGCATTGCCGCATTAACGAAAAATCCCAGCGATACGCAAAAGATCAAATCTGAATCTGAGCTTGCTCAAATCAAACAAGCCTCAGACGACTACCAGAAGGCTGTTCAGTTGCAGCAGCAAGCAAAATTTGCAGAGGCTGAGCCACTTTATCTTAACGCTATCAAATTACAGCCTCGGGAGGCATCTTACGCGTATGCTTTGGGCACCTTGTATCAGCAAATGCAAAATTACGATAAGGCTATTCAATATTATGGACTGGCTAGTCAGTTGGATCCAACCAACAAAGATTATCCGCGTGTATTAGCTGAAGCAAATGAGTTGAAAGCCGCACCAATAGTTGATGCTGCCGTTAAGAAGCAAACATCAGGCGATCTGGCGGGCGCGATCGAACTTTATAAACAAGCTGCACAAGTTGCTCCTAACAATGCACGTTTGTGGACCAACATGGGAACAGCCTATCAACAATCAGACAAGTTTGATATCGCCCGTGATGCCTACCAGAAAGCCTACAACCTCGATAACAAAAACGAAGTTGGCGATCTTTATTTGATGGGTGCAATCGACGAAAACTACGGCAAAGGACAGCAAGCTTTGCAGGATTATCAAAAGTATCTTCTTGCGCAGCCCAAAGGGGACTATGCCGCTTTGGCAAGAGCTAGAGTGGCAGCTCTGCAAAGCAATATATCAAACACTCAAAAGCTTACAACTACAGCAGATATCAAAAATGCCAAAGCTGCTCAGGATAATTTCGACCTCGGTGTGAAATTGCAAGGCGAAAGCAAATTTGATGAAGCTATTGCCGCCTATCAAAAAGCAGCGGCTGTTAATCCAAAGGAATCTGCATACGCATACGCAATCGGAACCGCCTATCAAGCTAAGAATGATATGACCAACGCACTTGCTTCGTATCAACAAGCCTTGTCTCTTGCTGCACCGAATTCAGATCAAGCTAAGACTTATCAAAAGGCAATTAGTGACGCCAAATTACTGTCCGCTGCTCCAATTATGGATGAAGCAGTGAAACAGCATGGTGCAAAAAATTATGCTGCGGCAATTGACCTTTATCAAAAGGCTTTGGCGATTGATCCAAGCAATGCTCGTGGTTTCACCAACATGGCTGCTGCTTACCAGGCTGCGGATAATTACGCTAAGGCCCAGCAGAGTTATGAGAAAGCACTCTCACTTGATCCAAAAGGAGAATCCGAAGACTGGTACTACATAGGGTTGCTTGACGAAAATGGCAATAATGCGAATAAAGCGGTGCAAGATTATCAGCACTATCTACTTTCTCAACCTAAAGGCAGCTATGCAGATGTAGCCAGGCAGCGAGTGAATGAGCTGCGTGCCAATCCAGCTAAGGTTCAAAAGATTATGTCTTCTGCAGACCAGGCAAAGAGTGCAGAAGGTCAGGCGGCTTACGATGCTGCCGTTAAACTGCAGACTGATAATAAATTTGATGATGCTCTTGCTCAATATGCCAAGGCAATTGCTGCCCAGCCTAGTGAATCTTCTTACTACTACGGGCGAGGCACTGCCTATCAGGGATTAGCCGCCACCAAGCCTGATACCAGCGATGATTATCAAAAATACTTCAAGTTAGCAATTGATGATTACAAAAAAGCATGCGATCTCAATCCGCGTGAAGGCACTTACAAGCAAACGTTGAAAAGTGCACAATCGGCTCTTGCAGCGCCACTAGTCAATTCTGCGATTAAAAAGCAAACAACCAAAGACGACAAAGGCAATTACGATTTGCAAGGCGCCATTAACGACTATGAAGCAGCGCTAAAGCTTGATGAAGATCCTGGAACATTGAGCAATCTAGGCACCGCTTATCAAGCACTCGGTAATAAAGAGAAAGCGCTTGCTGACTACAAACGCGCCTTACAGATGAATCCTAGTTTGCCTGATGCCTGGTACTTCCTCGGCACTCTCTATGAAGATCTAAAACAACCGGCAGAAGCATTGAAGAGTTATCGAAAATATTTGCAACTGGCGGCAACAGGTCCGTATGCCAATGATGTTAAAGAGCGTCTAAAAGTATTAGCACCAGCTAGAAGATAAGGCGCGTTGATGCATTGGAGTGTCGGATTCATTATCGGAATTTGATGATCGGAATTTGATGCGGACTGGTGGCAAACACGGTGACTGGATATATCCGGCTTATCGAATCATGTGAAGTATTTTTTCAAAAAAGCACGTAATAACCGCATGCAAAAAAATGATTTGAATATCGTTTAATATCCTGATTTCTAGCCGCTTCCATAACACTATCCAGCAATCGAAAACGCACACTTCACCCTATCTAGGTATTGCTGAGCCTGTGCGTTCGATGATACGAATATAGGACGCGTCCACATAAATTAGTTTTGCCACACCAAGGAGGGACGGTATGGCTAGATCTAAGGCTAGTGAACGACGGTCACGAGCAACCGTTCGCCCAGAGCCTTCGCTTGTTAAAGCGGAACCGGAAAATGTTCAATCGCTAGGTGATGCGAAATTATTCGCTTTTTTCCAAACTGCGATTCCAAAAGCAATGAAGAAATTGGCTTCTTTTCACGAAAGAGACAAAGCCGCTCTTAATTCAGAACAGATTGCCACGCTTGAGAAAATCGAAAGAGCAGTGCTTACCGCCGATGTTCCTGGAATTGTGGCGGAATTGAACAGATTTGAATCAATGCCAAATCTTGCTGTACCAATAATGGAAGTAATGTACAGAGATCTTTATTGCGCTGGCATCGATATGGAATTTCGAGTCAGACCACCAGACTTTCGACCGACATTGATTTTGCGACTGAATCATGGCGACAGCTTGTACAAACAAGTAACCGTTGATACCGGCCCGGATGGTGCGCAATCAATTTCAAGACGGTTTCAGGAAGTAGAGTCAACGTGTTCTGAAGCGGCGTTGGTTGAAATCTCTGCCACCATACTAAGCAACTTGAGTGACTTCAATCGCCTTTTCTGGCGCGAACAAGCAAATCAATTTGCTGGAGCCGCCAACTAATAGCTCCAAACTAACAGCTCTAAAGTCATAGCCCTCAAACGAAAAATTTGAGGGCTATGACTTTTTCGGCGTTCAACATTTAACAACTCCATAACGACTCGGATTAGTTTTAACTTGCTTGTCAAGGGCGGGCGGATTATCTTTTAGATTAATCCACTGACAACACGTTTAACGGCAAGCCGGACGTGGTTTTAGGGATATAGGGGATAATTATAAAGGGGGCTCGGGATGTTGCATTCCCAGACTGTCGTCATTACTAAAATAGGGACCTTTGCAACCGAAATAAAGAAAGCCAGTAAGGCAGCTTTGTTTGTGGGCTTAAGCTGTTTGAGTTTTCCATTGAGCGCTAACGCCAGCTACTTGTCTTTAGGCGGTTTCGGCGTACCAATACCGCGTGTTCGAGTTGGACACACTGGCGGTTACTATAACAATGGCAATTCCGATGATGGCGGGAGCAGTGGTAGTAGCAGAAGTTATTCATCGAGAGCCGACGTAAACAATCATAATCGCGCCATTAAGGCTTACAACGCCGGCGTCCATCTTCTCAATGCTAAGCAAGCCGCAGACGCTATTCCGAAGTTTCAGGAAGCGCTTAGTATCGATCCAGGCCTGCCTTACATTTATGGAGCTCTTGGACAGGCGCTAATCCAGACGGGCGACTATGCCGGCGCCAAGCCAATGATCGAAAAGGCTACCCAGGTAAGCAGCAAAGACTCAAACAACTGGTATGAATTGGGTTATTGCGCACAGCACATGCATGTTTATGACGAAAGTTTTTCGGCCTATAAGCACTTCCTCAAAATGGAAGGCGATGGGGCTATGGCAGATGCTGCGAAATTAAATTGCACCATTCTTGAACATACCTACGCGTCCAAACCGGAAACTATTGCAGCTGATTCCAGCACAAATTATCTTGGAAAGAGCCCTACAGATGGTGCTAGTGGACGATGGGGCAAAGATCGCATGCCCATTAAGGTCTACATCACACCCGGTGATGGCGTAAGCAAATACGTACCGGAATTCGCTGATATTTTGCGCAGTTCGTTTAAGTCTTGGCAGGGAGTATCAGGAGGAAGAGTATCTTTCGAATTCGTAGACACTGCTCCTGCGGCTGATATAGTCTGTTCATGGACCAGCAATCGAGCCGATGTAGATTTGGGTGACGGCAAAGAACTTGGCATTACAAAGCTGTCATTCGGTCTTGATGGGAATATCCGACAAGCTGAAATCAGATTGTTAACCTTGCTCGATAACAGCGGTACCTATTCGCAAAAAGAAATTGATGCCCGTGCAAAATCAGTTGATCAGCATGAAATTGGGCATGCGTTAGGTCTTAAACATAGCCCACAACCGTATGACACGATGTTTGCTTGTGTGCCGCCTTCCGGATTGGAATTTCCCCTCACCATGCGAGATCGCAATACGTTGTTTGCACTTTATGATGCCGATGCAGCTGCATTTGCTCGCGCCAATATCGCTTTAAATACAGGCACCATCATGGAGAAAGCTGCCAAAGCACCATCGGTAATGAATGATTCATGCGCAAAGCTTAACGATGAAGCCTCTGAAGCTAATGCCCACCAGCAATTTTCCCTTGCCGTTGAGAAACTACAAGCAGCGCTTAGTCTGGACCCTGAAAATACCGTTATCAAACATAACCTGGGATTGGCTTGCTCGAATGCTGCCGTTGATTGCAATAGCAAGAGTGACAGTGCTGGTGCTAAACGCTTTTACGAGCTTTCCTTGAAGTACCTTTGGGATTGCAACGACCGTCAAACTTACGATGAAATTTTGATGGATTATCGCTCCATGCTTTCAGTGGCATCGCGATAATCGAAACAACCTATAAAAGTCCTTCTGGATGGGGCACTACCAGTTTGTCTACTTTCTTTGCTCCAGCCGGCAAAGAAAATAAAGATTCCGGCACCAATTTCGTTTGGTTCGTTATTGTAATGAGACCATTCAGTTTTTGATCATCAGCATCAAAAACGAACTTCAACGGCATGCGATCATCCGTGGGCAATGCATACAATCTTGAAACGATACGTGCGATTGGTTTTGGATATTCGGTGTCTTTTGCCACCCAGAGACCACGGCATCTCGCTGCAAGCTTGAGTTCAGCTTTTGAGACATTCCTGCGTTTAACAGGCATTAAGTGAAGAGCCTCAATTCCAGCGATTTTTTCTGTACCTACTGACCGCCAATCGAATTCCGCTAAATCAACGCCATAAAAAAGCAAAATAGACTTCATTTCATTGCCTTTGTATTCGGCAAAGGGCGTTTCGGAATATTGATTGATACTTTTGTCGAAAGTTAATACAGTCCATTTTGGTCCTTTAGCAATCGTCACCATTTGGGAAATGACTCCTTCCAAGCGGATAGCGTCTTTGGCAATGTAGAGCATATACTTGCCTCTGATATTGCCTACCTGCATCAGAACCTGCGTTTTTATTTTATTGTTTTCTGCAAGTGCCGGCGAAAACAAGGAAAGCATAATGAGTATGAAAGCCGCAAAAACACGGCTGAACTTAGCCACCTTTGCCTCCTAGCACAAGCACGATAATCAGTTACCTTTGTGTAGACAACTGGTTTTTTCTATTCTAACCTGCGCTAGTTAAGAAGAATTAGATCGATTGGGGCGGGGGCGCTTTCCAAGCGGCATGTCATCCTGCTTGGAAGCATGTTCAACCTTTTAAAGAATTTAAAGACAAGTTCAAAAATCAATTATTGAACGAATAGCACCATATACGATGCTATTCCGGCTGTTTCCCTTTGATGATTTGCCGAGCTAATGTATCTGATGCAGCGGCAGAACCTCCTAGGGCGTGCCAATTTTGCCAATGATCGCGTTTTCCAATTGATCTCGCGCAGCGGCTTCTTGTGTTTCTCTGGCTTGTCTTTGGGCCTTAGATTCTTCGCTTATAGGGACTTGAAGAGTGCCGCGAAAGTTGGTGAATGTATAAGCTTCACGACCGTCAGGCATGCTTGTTTCCTGAAGGTGCGGAACTAAATTCAAGTGAGACGAACCATTTTGCTGGAGTTGATCTACCAGGGCTTCGCGATACTCGCGGCTTGTAGTGTTTCTCATATCGACAAGCGCCTTTTCCAGATCGGCTTTAGCTTGTGTATCACCTTTTAAGGCTTTGCCTGCAAGGTCGTCGATTGCATCTGCGCGTTGTTCTATAGGAGTCGTATCGCCTGGGTGATTTAACGCCATAGCGAATGCGGACATGCCTCCGTCTGCATCAGTAACGTGGACATCAGGGAGCAAATGCTTTTCTTTTAAATCGGCCATGATCGCAGCTTGTTCCTTTTTGCCGCCCTTGAGGGTGGCAAAATCAGCCATTACGTCTTTGTAGACGTCTTCATTTATGCTCTGGTCAGCGCGGTGAAGACCCCGTGCCTCACCAAGTATGCGCTGTTCGTCTTTATTCCAATTATCTGGAAGTGTCATTAACCCTAAACCTAAGTCTGGACCAAATCCTAGAATGAATTCTAGACTCGACTAATTGGGTTTTACCCAATTTTGGGGTTGGGTAGACCAGTTAGGGCTTGGTTTGGGGGGAAATACAAAAACACCAACAGGATGGAGGATTAGCGAACTTGAACCTTCAGCAAAGGCAACAAATTTCATGTAGTCGAGCACCTCTGTTCGCAAATTCTTGAGGATGTTATCTGAATTACAAAGAAGGAAAAAATTGAGCGGTAAGCGACCGGTTGGACGATCCGTAAAGCATTCAGTGACGTCCGTTGCGCAGATACTCCGCCATCATGATACTAAATCAGTTCAACGACGTTTCATCCAATTTCCCGGATTCTGTTTGTGAATTTGACTGCGAAATTGGCGGTGAATCTGGTTGTGATTTAGTTTTAGTTCGATAGTGCATTGCAAGCATGAAGATTGCCATAAGCGAGAGAAAAAGCCATATGATGCTAACCAAAAGTGGGGCCTGCATTCCGCCAAATTTAATACTGTCTAAACGCAATGGTTCTATTAATATTCGACCAACAGAATATCCAGCTAAGAATAGGAGCGAAGTAAGACCAGGATAATTCCTGAATTTGACGAGTGCAAAATTGAACAGAATGAGGAATAAGAGCAAGTCCCAAATTGATTCGTACAAAAAAGTAGGATGAAAAAAAGCATTGTGCTCGAAGCCGACCGGTCTGTGTTCTTCGGAAATGAAAAGTTTTAGCGGATAAGAATCCGGCACTGGTTGTCCAAATAATTCAGAGTTGAAGAAATTTCCCCATCTCCCAATTGCCTGACCCAGAGGAACTACGGAGGCAAAAAGATCGGCTACCAATAAAGCTTTTAATTTTTCCTTTCGGCAATAAAGAAAGCCTGCTAGTGCACCACCAATGATACCGCCGTGAATAGACATGCCACCATTCCAGGTAGCACCGATTTCGCCAAGGTGAGTCTGAAAGTAATTCCAACTTAATAACACATAGTAGAGGCGAGCGCCGACGATACCGCCAATGAAGGCAACGAGAGCGGCATTAATAACTTTTTCGCTATCAAAACCCCACTGCGAGGCACGTCGAGAAAGGATATATGTGGCGCTTATAAAACCCAAGGCAATGAGAACGCCGTACCATCGAACCGAAAACGGACCGACCGTAAATAAGATTGCACCCGGCGATTGAAACTCCATTGGATTCCCTTTGATAGTCCTATGTAAGAGAAATAATTGGACAGCATAGCAAGCGGAAAGATGTTATGCTCGCTATCTTCAAGAATTGCTCCGGCTGTCAGGAGGAAGCATGGCACGCGCAAAGTCTCGGTGGATCTGCCAGGAGTGTGGCTTTCAAACATCTGCATTCTTAGGGCGTTGCACTGATTGTGGTAGCTGGAATTCTCTTGTTGAAGAAAAAATCCAAGAAGATTCATTCGTACAGCGGCGTTTGAGTGTTGCCACATCCACAAAAACGGTTAATGCGCATGCCGGTCCGATATTACTCAATAAAGTAACCGCGTCTGATGCAGATCGGATGTCTACAGGTATCAGAGGGCTTGACGAAGTGCTAGGTGGCGGGCTTGTGCCGGGTAGCGTTTGCCTATTGGCTGGTGACCCGGGTATCGGAAAATCGACACTTCTTTTACAGGTTGCAAAAGCCATTAGTAAAAATGATAAGGTTCTTTATGTAAGCGGTGAAGAATCTGCTGCCCAAGTGCAGTTGCGTGCGAAGCGATTAAATATCGACAGCGAGTTTTTATATGTTGATGCCGAGCAGAATATCTCTTCGATCCATGAGCGTATAACTGGAGATCCCGCCAGGCTCGTTATTCTTGATAGCATCCAGGCCGTTTACCACCCCGAAATTACAAGCGCACCAGGCTCAGTCAGCCAAGTGCGTGAATGCGCTCAGGCTCTTGTAAATGCTGCAAAAGCTAATAACATCGCGACCATCATTGTTGGTCATGTCAACAAAGAAGGTTCAATTGCCGGTCCAAGAGTTTTGGAACACATGGTAGATGTGGTTTTGCAGTTTGAAGGTGACCGCACGAGGCAGTTGCGGATTATTCGTGCAGCCAAAAATCGATTTGGATCCACCTCGGAAATCGCTATTTTTTCCATGGCGGAAGATGGCTTGAACGAAGTTGATAATCCAAGTGCGATTTTCCTCGGCGAAAGATTATCGCAGCCCGGAAGACAGGCGCCGAGTGGTACGGCGGTTATTGCCGGTGGCGAGAAAAACAGAACGCTTTTGCTTGAAGTACAGGCACTCGTTACGAACACATCTAATCCAGCTCCTCGGCGTGTCGCCAACGGCTGGGATTACAATCGGCTCTTGCAAATAATTGCTGTGCTGGAAAAGAAGGCGGGGCTTTTCATGGGCCGATCGGATGTCTATGTAAATGTCGTGGGCGGGCTCGAATTTGAAGATCCAAGTGGAGATCTGGGTATCTCAACTGCTATTGCCACATCTTTGCTTGATCGCTCTATAGACCCCGGATTAGTTATTATTGGTGAAGTTGGCTTAACTGGTGAAATTCGACCGGTAGCTCATCTGGAAATGAAGTTGAAAGAAGCTGCCAAACTTGGATTTACTCGGGCCATCGTTCCAAATGGGAAACACTCGTTGGGAAACGATGTGACGAGCAAGCTCAAGATAACGGGCGTACAATCGTTAGCAGATGCTCTGGCGCTTGTGATGCCTGGTGCCAACTTGAAGCCGAACAATGCATCCTGATAAATTATTCAAATGCCAAGTTACGCTCCCACCGAACAACTAACTCAGCAGCTTGCCACCGTTCCGGATGCTCCCGGGGTTTATCAATTCAAAAACGCTGAAGGCGAGATCATTTACATAGGCAAAGCGCTGAGTTTAAAAAGTCGAGTTCGTTCCTACTGGAACGACAATGCCTGGCGAGAGCGTCCAAAGCTTGCTGTCTTGATGCCAAAAGTAAGCGAGATCGATTTGATCGTCACTAACTCTGAAAAAGAAGCATTGATACTGGAAGCTAATTTGGTGCGCAAGCACATGCCTCGTTATAACGTTGCCCTTAAGGATGACAAAAAATATCCATGGTTGGCGATCGAAAATGATGTGAAATTCCCCCGTCTGATTATGGTGCGTGATCCAGCAAGATATAGAAAGGAACACCCGAAAGCTCGTATCTTCGGACCATATGTTGAAACTGGCATGATGTGGCAAACGGTCCGAGTCTTAAGAAAAGTCTTTCCGATGAGGCAGAGGAAGACACCATTTTTCAAAGACCGTCCGTGCATGAATTTTCACATTGGACTTTGTCTTGGTCCATGCCAAAATCTGGTGGAAGAGGCTTTCTACAACAATATGGTTAACCAAGTGGAAATGTTTCTTGCCGGTCGTCAAACCGAAGTTGTTCAGCAAATGCGCGTCGAAATGGAAACGGTAGCAGAAGCCCTCCAATTCGAACAAGCAGCGAAGATTCGAGATCGATTAGCAGCTCTTGAAACCGTTATTCAGAAACAGCAGGTTGTATTTCAAAATCAGAAAGTCAGCCAGGACATTATAGCGGAAGCGCATACAAACAAGCTTGTCTCAATCTGTTTGATGAGGGTGCGCGAAGGCAAATTGATATCGGCAGAGGTCGTGAATATTCAATTGCATGATCGCACTTCCTGGGATGAAGCCTATCAAACTTTTATAGATCAGTACTACACGACCTGTGAAGATATAGCTATTCCTAGAGAGTTAGTGCTTCAACATGCAATCGAAGATTCTGCCGCTCTAATTGAGCTCCTTAGCGGTCGTTCAAATTCTGCCGTGAAACTTCATTTACCGCAGCGCGGCGATAAAGTAAACATGGTTAATATGGCGATAAAAAATGCAGAGTTGTCTTTAGAAAAAGAAACTCAGGACCGAGCAAATGAAGATGCAAGAGTTCAGCGCATTCTCACCTCGTTGCAGGAAGACCTCGGCATTTCGAAATTGCCTAGGCGCATAGAATGTTTCGACATATCAAATATTCAAGGAACAGATAACGTCGCCAGCATGGTGGTGTTCGAAAATGCAGTGGCAAAGAAATCCGATTACCGTTTGTTTAAAACAAGAACCGTAGAAGGATTGCCGAATGACTTTGCTTCAATGAAAGAAGTGGTGACAAGAAGATATAGCCGTCTAAAGGCTGAAAATAAGCCATTCCCCGATTTGATCATAATTGATGGCGGCAAGGGGCAATTAAGTGCAGCGTGCGAGGCTCTCTTAGAGTTAGAGATAACCGGCCAAGAAATTGTCGGGCTTGCCAAAAAACAAGAAGAAGTCTACTTTCCGAACAATTCTACGCCTCGCCTTTTGTCTCGTCGCAGCGAAGGATTATTCCTCCTGCAACGAACCCGTGACGAAGCGCACCGCTTTGCCATTACTTATCACCGCAAACTGCGAGCGAAAAGGAGCCTCAAATCAAACTTCGATGATTTGCCAGGCATTGGACCGGCTCGCCGTAAAATGCTTCTGGATTATTTTGGAACTTTCGATAAATTCAAGAATGCATCGCTGGAGGAATTGCAAGCCGTTCCCACTTTGCCCAAGAATGTAGCAAGCAAGATCTACTCAACCTTGCACAACCCTGAGTCTTAAAAAGCGATTCTTAGAACTGATTTCCTAAACATGGATTTCTAGCTATTTGACCTTGACGATTGGAAATTCGTACGTGGCAGTAAAAGTAAGGTTCTTATCGGAAGTGAACAAGTCGGACAAGAAGCTGAAAGCTTTAATAGGTAAACTCACAGTAGTTTTAGTTGTGAGTTGAACATAAGGAGACGTTTGCGTATTTGGTGGGCTGCCGCCAAAATCCTGATAGATGATCGGCGTTTGTAACACCGGTGATGAAATGAAAGTAGTGACGTTTTGTTTGTGCGAAATCAAAATGGTTTGAGCAAGAGTAGTGGCTTGAGTTAAGGTGTTTCCTTGAGCAGCAGCTCTGGCCGCATCGCGGCAGGCTGTGTCGTTCATAAATGCTCCAAATATCATTAGTCCGGCATGCACTGCGATGATTGCGAATATGGAAATGATAAAAGTGCCTACCGTTAGTTCCACAACGAGATCACCGTTTTGGGATCGAATTCGGTTTCGGATTGAAAACTTCTTTTTCTTTCTAGAGGCGAGCATGGGTTATTCTCCGAAAATTATGGGCCGTAGTCGCCTTTGGCACTGGCTACGATTTCTACCAATCTGCGTGCAATTTTTTCGAATGTTGCTTCAAGTTGACTGCTGTTGGTGACCAGGTTAAAGGTTGCGCCATGCCCTGAAATTGCGGCGATACCACCGGTAGTCGGATCTGGATTGGTGTCATTCAAAATATCGATTTCCGTTTGTTCAATCTGTTGCACTTGTGCAAGACCGATTGTGTAAACGGGTATGCCAGCTGCTCCAGCGGTTACTGCTGCTTGCCGAGCCAGGGCTGCTCCGGTAGTGGGGTCAGTTGGATCAGTTGGTTCGCCATCGGTGAATAAAAGAATAGCCTTAACGCTGCCAGTACGTCCGTTTGTTTGAAGATCCGAAACAGCCTGGTTAATTGCAGCCGAAATGTTGGTACCACCTAGAGCAACCGTGCTTTGAATGGCAGAAGTGACAGTGCCGTAGTTCGTTTGAGCAAGTGTGGGGTTGAGTGGAATCAAAGGCAGTGGATAACTACCTGTAATTCCGTAAGGACCTTCCGGTGCATTGTTGTAAACGACATTTTCGTTATACTGCTGATAGCAGTTGCCACCAATATTTACGATATCCGATCCCGGTGAGTTGCCGATTTCATCGTCAAAGCCAATCAGACCAAAGTGACAATCTGTATCTGTGTTAAGGATATTGCAAAAGAGCAAAGTCGCAGCTTGAGAGGCAGCAATAGGTTGAAGTAAGGCACTGGCTGCTGATTGATAAGCTGCCTGATAGCCTGCCTTGGGTTGTACAGTGAGGATTGAACTTGCTCCGCTGCTTGTAAATGCTGCTTGTGTGTCCAGGTTGCCCCGCGATGCTTCTACGAGCGTGCCTACATTTGGGAAGCTATAGCCGTTAACGACACAACCACCAAAAGTCGTATTACCATCAAGGTTTACTACCACATCAGTGTATTCATTCGGCTTGCTTGGATCCGGCATGTAGTGGGGGTTCCCTGTCATGTTGCCGGGAGGGCTTCCGACTTCTGGCCATCCGTTTGCCGATCGCAAATTGTTTCTGTTGAAAGAATAGGTGAAGTCTAGTTCGTTACCGTAGGTATTATATTCATTGCTCTCTTCCAGGCAGTAAGGAAAGGTCGCATTCAAGCTCGTTCCAATTACAGGCGGCTGAAGAATGCTGAAAATCGTTCCTGTAGCCGGTGTACCGTTTTTAGTGATAGCAGTGTTGTAAGCCGTTGCATTTATGTCCCATGTTCGAGTGCAAAAGGTCACCAGTGTCTCATCATCCATAGAACCTGAGACATCAAAACAAATCTCGATGTCGAGAATCGGGACGGCACCTTTTGAAACTGCTGAAACTTGAAATTGAGGTATGCCGTAGTATTTGCCAAATGTGGTATATGCGCCGGCGCAGGATTGAAGGTTGATAATTTTGCCGTTCGGACTAGAAGCGGGCACTACTAGCTTAGTGACTGGATCAATAAACTGAAAAAATAGATTTGCCTCACCGGGACTGGCACTCAGGCTATTAGCACTAGCTACTGTCTGACTGTTGGTAAGCTGCTGTCCGAGCATGTAGTTCGCTTGAAAAACCTTTACGGCGGCTGCTATGGCATCGGTGTGTGCTGTCGTGGGGCTTGTGTTATTGGAACATGCAAGTTGTGCTGTGGCTGTGAGAACGGCTGAATCGCTTGCGTTTTGAAGTTGCTGTGTGGCAAGAAATACACGTGCTAATTCAAATGCGAGCACAAAAAGCATCGGCATAACCATGAGGCCAAGAACGGCCATCAGAACGAGTATCATCGCTCCTTGCTTTGATCGTCGCTGGCGCGTTTTGTGTTGAAGATGCCCTAAAGAGTTTGGAAAAAACACGGCTCATTCCTCTTAGTAAATTAGTCCAGTAGGGTTCTCGAAAAATTGGCGATCGACAAAGGTGACAGGTAATGTGGCATTTAGTCCCGGAATGGAAATAGGCAAAGGCAGGAAAAATATAGGATCAGCAGAGCCAACTGTTTTCACTTGAATCTGATAAGTGAAATTGTTTGTATCTGCAGGTGAAGTGAGTGGTTTATTCGTAACAGTTTGGGATCCGTCTGCAATTTTCGTGACTAAAATCCAATCGTCAATTTCAGAAACGTGGATGCCGGTGTACAGTCCAACTAGAGAGTCAGAGCCGGCTTGTGCCAGTTCCTGGGCGGTTGGATCGTTATTGATCTGAGCTTGAAATGAACGCGCTCTAGCAGCCCAACTGCAAGCAGTGTGATTTGCATAATAAAGCATCGTCATTCGAATGAAGACTGTTACCAAATTTATGAGCGGAAAAAACAAAAGAAACAACATTATGTAAAGCACGAATGGCGCTTCGACTATGACTGAACCAATTTGGGAACGACGTCTGCGCGATTTCATTTTTATCTCTCAAGACCGCGTTGTACCGTATTTTTGAGCACTCTTTTGTTCGTATCGCAGTCGCAATATGTTGACAGTAGTGAAAGTTGTTGTTTCATGCCAGGGTCGCTCACCGCAACTAAATATTCGGAACACTTTTGTTTGGCGACCTGCGATTGATTCGATGACATATAGCTTTGTACGACGCGAATTTTCACGCTTTCAGCGCGCGGGTTGCGGTCCACTACCTCTTCAAAAGACTTTGCTGCTTCATTGAAACGGCGCAGATGGAAATAGCTTTCGCCAATCCAATAAAGATCATCCAGTGTAGCGCCGGCCGATTGACTGATCATTTTGAATTGCTCAAGAGCCGTTTCGTAGTGCTTGGCTTGAAAAGCTGCCATCGCAACTTCCCGGGCTGATTGCAACGAAAGAGAAGGTGTCAGGTAGGCAAGTTGGTTTCTTGCAGATGCTGAGGAAATAGCATTTGGAACTGTGGTCCCCTGTCCAAATGCTTTTCCAGAGCAGATCCCAATCGCCAACCATATACTTAATGTCGCTGAAAATAGTGATATCGATCGTGATTTCATGTCTATGCAGTTTCCGTAAGAGTGATTTCGGGAAGTCCTTGAATTTGGCTAGGATTGCGAAGCTCAGTTATTAAAATCGGCGGTCTATTTTCCATAGCTGGTGGATGAGGATCCATTTGGATACCAGTAACTTCCACTGGATTTTTCGGTTTGACAGGCGGAGCCGTTTCGTTTTGCACAACCAGAATTGGATTCGTCGGTTCGCGGTGTCTGGCTTGAAACATAGCTTCGTACTGTTGAGAAGCAGCAATCAATTCTTGTGGTACTGGCCCTTTCATGCCGAGATTTTTGTAGAGATCGGCTATGTTTTCTCTTACAACGACTACTTCAGGATGGGCTTTCTTTTGTTCAGCCGTTTCATCCGTGATATCGATGCCGTGATAAAAAACGCGGCCACCATATGTATGAATTTCCGCTCTGCCGGATACATTTACGACGGATCCAGGAAGAGCAGCCGTTACTCGTGATTCAGGTGCAAGAGTTGCTATCGAACCGTAGTTAAGGAGAAGTGCATCCCCGCCCTTACGTACAATAACGTTGGCATATTTCTCAGCTTCACAGCGTTCACCTTCGGCAACTACTGTCCATTGATGCGCCTTTGCGCAGGTAAGTTTTCCATTGGCTGCTGCTGGAATTCTGGATTCATGGTTTCTGGCATTTTCTGAAGCTGTGTCAGACTTTTGCAAGGCTTTAGCAAGACTAGCAAGCCGGGCGTCTCCTGCGAAGTTTTCGGGAAGATGCAGAACATCTCCAGCATGGAAAACTCCGCCCTTTTTGAGGTTGGCATCACGCAAGACCACTGCCAAATGCACCATGTCTTTGCTCGCTAGTTGTACGTTAGCTAGTTTTGCTAATCGAACGGCGGCTTCCCACGGACTTTCACCGTTTCCAATAGTAAGTGCGGTGTTGATTGCTTCTGGACTGATTGCGTTATTCGTGCCTGGTTTCGAATAGGCGCTAGCAATTGCTTCGTCGCTTATTTTGCCGCGATCGCCAGCTGGATTTGTATGAGTGTTTGCGATTTCACGAGGTGGCATTGTCTTATTCTCTGGGTAATCGCACCAGCAGAATCGAAACTCTGCTGATGCGTGATTTCAATGAGCTATTTCTTAACGTCGCAAGGGTTGGTTACCTTCTTGGGAGCAGTGTGATGAACTACTGGTTTTGGTGCTGGATGAGGTGGCTCAACCTTCACTTCTTCCTTCTTAAAGTGAACGTCAGGGAACTGAGCCATTACATCAACACCGGAGCATTTGCCGATTAGCGTTCCACCACCAGCAAGAGCTCTAAGACCTGCTGTATCCAACTGTCCTGCTGTGGTTAACAAGTTATCGTTGTTACCGGCGGTTCTTAGAATGTCTGCGGCTTGGTTAACGGCTTTTCCGCCTACGTCTGTATAGGTGGCACCGAACTGACAGTCGCGGTCGGAAACGTGAGTTCTTGCAGCGATTTCAGCTTGCTTGGCAGCAGCTGCTGCTTGAGCTATGGCTGCAGCCTTTGCAGCTTCAACTTCTTGTTGACGAAGAGCTTGTTGATCTTGATAAGCCCTATCGCGGAAATCTTGTTCGCGAGTGGCATGATCTTCGTTAAACTTTAAGGCTCGATCGTTGCGTGCTTCGCAGGCTGGATCTAAGCGGCTCTTACCGAAACCAAGGGCTCCGAATGGGCTGCTGCCACTTACAGTTGTGTTAGTTCCGCATTCATTTGCTTGCACGTATGGTTGAAGTCCCATCGGTATATTTTGGAATGGGATGTTCACTACTGAGTTATTGGTTTCAGAGAAGCTGTTGCTTGAAGTGCTGTTACCGCCCTTACCACCTTTTCCTCCTTGTCCACCACCACCACCTTCTACACCGTTGATGGTTGCTTGTCCACCTTGTGCACTGGAGTTTGCTTTGCCACCAGTTGCAGAGGAGTCGCTAGCAGAATTTGATTTGGAAGCTGAGTTGGCATCAGATTGAGATGAAGAAGTGGAACTGGAATTCGCTTCTTGGCTTTGTTGCTGTTTTTGTTGCTGTTGTTGTTGCTGTTGTTGGCTTTGACTATCAGTAACGGTTGTAGAACCGCCGCCGCCCTCAACACCTTGAGGTGGGTTTGGGTTGCCTGGAGGTGGGTTTGGGTTGCCGCCGCCTTCTACTCCTTGCGGTTTGGCATAAACCTGACTGACAGCGCCTTGTAGGTGCGAAGTATCCACTGCTTGTGATGCGGCTTGTGGTGAATCTAGAGGTGGCATGATTTTTCTCCTGGTTGGGACCTGGTATTAGTAACGGTGCTAGGTAGGTTATCCGTGTTAGTCCGTTTGTTTAGACTTTGTGGATTGCTTCCAGACCGATGGAAGCTGTTTCCGATGCGGGTATATTCGCTCAACACGTTGGGGGAGGAACATGGTGAAAACCGTATCCCGTTTAACAACTCGGAAACAAATGCTCCTGTTAGCACTCAGGTCCTAAGGATGCCAAAAAGCGCAGCGCTAGTGGATTATAGCCGTATTCACCCTGGCAAATACGAATAAAAATAAGCCAAGAATTCCTTTCGATTTTAGAAAAAACATGGCGAGTTTCTTGGAAACGAAATGCCGCAATGGATGGGATCGGATAACTGAAAAGCCCTCTGGGAGACAATTGTAAGCTTATCCTTAGTTGTGAAAACCCCATGTGCAGACATGGTTCCATTTAACAACTCGGAAACAATTGCGGGTAGTAAACGCTTGCGTCAATGCTTGGGCAAGACGGGCAAGCCCCAGCAATTGGCTATTTGTGCGCGATTTAACAACTCGGAAACAATTTGCACTTTCGCACAATATGAGGTACGAAATCTTTTTCAAACTCTTTTATCAACTGTTAGCGATCGGCAAGTTGATCGTAAAGGAAGCTAAATCGTAGATGCCTAATTCGCGTTCTATATGTGCAATCTTCGAAACGAAATGATCGAATCCATCTTTGCCGAAGCGCTTTTGCTCCTCTTCTTCAAATTGCTCTTTCAATTCGTTGTACTGCTTGCGAGTAACAAGATTTCGAAACGCTGGAAAAAGTACCGTATCTTCGCGAGCTTGATGCGGTCTATACATGTGTACAAAATCCAGCAAGTTAGCGGCTAGTTGATCAAATGATTGTCTTTGAATTGCTTGCGCAATTAGATCCGTCAACTGTCTACCAACATCGTGTTGGTGTTTGAGCACTGAAACTAAATCCGTTAATTCATTTGCTTTTTCAAAGCGCGGGAAAAGATATTTTTCTTCGTCGCGTTCATGATGATTTTCGATGAACTCGCGCAATATTTCTTTGGCGCTGCTGACTGCCGGCAAGTTTGGTTTTTCGCCGGTTTGGATTTTATGAGCGGTGTGCTCATAGACAAGGAGAACCCTTGTGAGAACGCCATGTTCTCTCATCAGGTCTTCAGAAGGGCTGACATCTTCTTCCTCAGCATTGGCAGGTAACGCTACACCCACCAGAAGAGCAGGTGCGGCCAACGACATATTGCCAAGTAGCTTTCGCCTAGAAAATCTGTCCATGTAATCCTCGCCAAGTGGAGAGGTCAATTATCCATAATTTGGCGAAAAGCGGATGAAAAGTATCATTGTGCTAACATTTTCGTTGGCAGTAAGTAACGAAGCAGGAGAGGACTGAATGGAGTTTTTTCGCAAACACACCCGCTTCATAGTCTGGCTTATGATTGTTGTTTTCCTGGGCAGCCTTCTTGTTTCTGCCGGAATGTTCTTTCGCCTCTAAACAAGTTGGGCTTCGTCGTCGCGAATAAAAGTTCGAATTGTCCAATGCAGATCGACAAGTGCTTCATCAAAGGAACAATTTTTTTGTTGCATGTAATTGAGCGCAACAATTCCCTGTTGAATGTTGAGAAATCCTGTTGCGATCAAAAAGTAGCACCGCAAAGCACCAAAACAAACCCAGTCTTTTAAAATGCCTTTTTCCAAAATTGTTTTGCCGACTGCAAACGCATCGTTTGAGCTTGGCTTGCCGCTTTTCTCAACATTTAAGCGTTCGACAGCAGCATTATCAATCACACCTGCAACTCGAAGTAGTTCGTGAAATCGCACAGTTGCTTTGAATGAACTTGGCTCGATTGGAATGAAAGCGAGCACTTCATCAATCGATTTAATTTCATTGATTGATTTGATCAAAACATTTGCCGCTTGCTCGAGAGCTAGTGTTTGATTGGCCACCATCTCTTGAATCGAAAGAGCGAGATGCAATTGTTCGCTGTTAATCAACTTGCGTTCTAAGAGTATGGTACCAAGCGATGCCTTCGCTTTGAGACTTCGCTCCAGAGCATCCCAAAGTTGATCGTCGGTTATTAGTCCGGCTTCTTTAAGAAGTTGTCCGAGGCGAATTAACTTGGGTTGGGCACCTCGAAAATATCCTTGTTTTTTAAGCATATTCTCCACCGATTGCCTCCTCAGTCTAGCGGCAATCAATCCTTCTATAGCGTCCTCACGGGTTAGTCTTTCATCACGAACAAGAACTTGTGCCGCAAGACCCGTCGTCAAAAGTTCATCAGACGTTAGTCCCAGGGCAGTAAGCACCCGGCCAAGAGGCAGTCCGGTAGACTCGCTGGAGCGCATTGCCGTATCGAGTAGTTCAAGGCTGAGTATCTCTGAAGCGACTAATAACTCTCCAAGCTTATTAGTGCGTGCATCTCCGGATTGCTCAAATCCGAGCTCGGCCAATACTGTTTCGATGTTGGTTTCATCCCGCTGTGCCATGGAAAGCCCGTGCACAGCCAATTTATACGGCAAGAGAGCATCGCGCACCAGAGATTGCACAAGGACGGCAGAACGAAACATAGCTTCGGAAAGTTTGCCCGACATAACTAGCACACGACCGACCGGCAAGCCATTGGCGTGCGACAGGGTGATGGACTCAAGCAGGTCATCTTTAGCAATAATTCCTGCATCCACAAGAATTTCGCCAATACGCGATGCGTGCCCTTCTACTGAAGGTGCCTTATCAACCGGATTGCCGCTCACAAGATTCCCTCAGGCTCTAACTTCCAATTGCTCTTCTAGAGCTATACTACCGTGTTCCATTCACTCGGCACTTAAGGTGATTTGAAATGCAGCAAAACTCCCAGGCCCCACTTGCGGACAGAATGCGACCCCGCAGTCTGGAAGAATTTGTGGGACAAGATAAATTGTTGTCAGAAGATGGCGTCTTGAGGCGCATGCTTGAAAGTGGCAACATTTCTTCTTTTATTCTCTGGGGCCCGCCTGGTGTTGGAAAGACAACGTTGGCTCGTCTTTTAGCCAGTCAAACCAAAAGCAAATGGACAGCCTTTTCAGCCGTTACTTCCGGTATTAAGGAAATAAAGGCAGTCATGGCCGAAGCTGAGGCCTTCATGAAAATTGAGGGACGGCGCACAGTTTTATTTGTCGATGAAATTCACCGCTTTAACAAAGCCCAACAGGATGCATTCCTGCCCTATGTAGAAAACGGTACCATCGTTCTTGTAGGAGCGACAACAGAAAATCCTTCCTTTGAGATCAATTCTGCTTTGCTCTCTCGCTTGAAAGTTTTTGTTCTTGAGGAACTCGGTCTAGAAGCGCTTGTGCAAATAATGCGGCGCGCCATAAATGATAAAGAGCGAGGTCTAAGTGAGTACGCAATTGAAATTTCAGATGAACAATTGGCTCTTTTTGCTACCTACGCATCAGGAGATGCGCGCACCGCATTGAATAGCCTAGAGTTGGCATGCACCCTGGCGAAACAATCTGGCGAAAAGGCACTCTCTGAAAAACGCATACAAGACGCAATTCAACAGATGGTGCTTAAGTACGATAAGACAGGTGAAAACCATTACAATCTCATATCTGCGTTGCACAAGTCCATGCGCAATTCGGATGTAGATGCCAGCCTTTACTGGTTGGCGCGCATGCTTGAAGCAGGCGAAGATCCCCTTTATGTAGCAAGACGTGTCGTGCGATTTGCTTCTGAAGATATTGGATTGGCTGCCCCACAAGCACTGCCTCAGGCAGTTGCAGCAATGCAAGCCGTGGAATTAATCGGCATGCCAGAAGGAAAACTTGCCCTTGCACAAGCAGTAGTTTTTCTTGCCAGCGCTCCTAAATCTAATGCCGTTTACCGTGCCTACAATGGCGCTGCTTCAGATGCACTTAATATGTTGCAGCATCCTGTACCAATGCATTTACGCAATGCACCAACTAAGTTGATGAGAGAAGTGGGTTATTCAAAGGGCTACCAATATGCTCACGATTTTCAATCGGGCAAAGCTGAGGAAATGGAATGCTTGCCCAAAGAACTTTCCGGCACCAAATACTATCGCCCCACAAACCGAGGCTTTGAAGGTAAGCTCCCCGGGTCAAACGGCGAAGGCTCATAGAAGAAATCATAGGAAAGTTTCTAGCGCGAAAAATAAAGGGCGGTTCAAAGAACCACCCTTAGCCAATACCACCCAAACTTCAAACTAATTCAATTACACTTTTGGTGCAAAAAATACGTGCCACCAGCGACGATTTTTTAGGCATTCAACTTCCGCTTTTGATTCGTTGAACAATTTTGCTAAACGCATATTTTCTTCCTCAACTGCAGTAAGCAAGTCTTCGAGATAATCACGTTCTACTTTGATTTTGGCAATGCCATCCATCAGGTAGCGGCGTTCGGTAACGGCTGCTTCTTTTTCCAATTCGACCATTTTTAGTTGCTTGACTTCTCGTTCTAAGCGAGGCAACTTCTCAAGGGCGAAGGACTGAGAAACCATAATCTGTTTGACTGCAGCGTTTTCTTCAGTAAGTTCTTGCAGTTTCGTAAGAAGGGCGATCACTCGACGTTGTAAGTAGGCGATTTCATCTAGCGATTCGCTTCTTACCTTTTCTTCTCGGTGCGCTTGCAGCACTTCGAGAACTTGCCGGCGGATTCGTTTTTCGCGAGTAGTTCTAACCCGACTGTCTTCGCCGTCTGCCACCACGTCCGATGCCCATCGGAATAGGTGTTCTAGGCCGGTCATATCCAAGGATTCTTGGTGGCGGCGAATGGTCAGGTCGCCGTCTTTTACTGTATTTGTCTGTTGAATAGTCACGGAAAGCTCTCCCCTTTCAGCTCACCGGATATGATACTGGCAAAAGTCGCAAATGTACAAACATTTTTTGGCACCGCCGGTGGTAATGGTACTAAGGGCGGAGGCCTTCCAGATGATCATTTTGTGAAAAATTTAGTGCCACCAAGTTTGGTTGGTGATCAGCTCGACAGATATCGATATTGGCACCAGCTGTGGTTATGGAATCAGATCGATATACCTAGGGGAATTGCAGATTTGAATTTGGCCGCGCAGTCAAAGGGCGGCGATGACGGGCCCAAGTTCCCAATTTGATTGCAAGAATTTAATGCGGAGCCCGTACATAGTGATGGCTAGCTCCAAACTACAAAACTAAATCCCCGCAAACTGCAACCAAATATATGGATGGAGTTGCATTGTTGAATTTCAAATAGCAAATATCGAAATATAAGTAGAAGCCCGAAGCCGACAACAACGCAGATTGAAAAAATTAGACCAACCGTAAATAAGATCGGACCATAGCGATCATACTTTTTCACTGACCTTGCCATTAGCTCCAGAGTCGGTCCCAGCAAATAGCAAATGTTGGCCATGATGGCAAAGGCGGCGCAAACAACGAGTACACACCCTAGCAAGTCTCCAGGAATGCGCATACAAAGGAAGTCCAGGGCAGCCATCGATAAACCGATGGACCCAACAACAACGTTGTATAAAGCACGTCTGCTCTCCCACCAGCCTAGAATTGAGAAAAGACGACGAGGTTCGGCTGGAACTTCCATTACTTTTAGCCAAGAATTTTCTATTGAATTTTCCAGGCTGGTGGATGAGCGTTCAGGGTGTTTTAACGCCATGGCACCCATGTAAACCTCAATTTCTGCAACCGAGGCATTGTCAAGGGCTTCGAGAAATTCCTGCGAAGAACTCTCGTTTACGAGCTGATGTAAGTGGCGTGGTTTGGAACTCTGCTTAGAATGTGACATGTCGCCTACGATTAACTTTAAGGATGGTGGACTGGTTATATCTACTTCCACCTTTGGATCTTTAGAAGGTAAGCGTTCAAAATTTTGATCATGTATGCCCTGCATTGACCATTCCTCAGTTAGATCGTTTTCTTTGAATCTCATTATGCGTGGGCTCGATCTGCTTGTGTCTGGCCTAATTCCTGATCTTTGTCTAGGAGACTTTTGGGGATTGGCTCTTAAAAATTGATGGAAGTGAAGTTTCCCATCGGGAGCGCACTTGCGAATTGATGGCGACCATATGGGGGGAAACCGTAGGGCTGTTCGTAAGTACACCCAAGACAACGGGTTGCCTAAAGGCTAACGTAGTCTGGATTTCTATTAGCAGCACGAAAAGGCTGCACCTAATTTCCAAGTAGATTTTCCTAAACAAGATGAACTCAAGAAAACCGGAACTCAGCAAAACCGCAGCCCGACGCGCAAAGCGAGCGTTGTTGTCTCTTGCGTCTGCTATGGCTTCTTTTCTTATTCTCTCTCCTATATCTATGGCTCAAATCTCAACAACTTTGCGCAATCCGCTTATACCGGGTGCGCAATATACCGATCCTTACGAAGCACCGGCACTAATGCCTGTGCCTCCTCCAGGAAGCGGACCAACACCATTAGGTGTAACACCCGGACAGACAGGCGATCCGACATTGCCGCCGTGGGTTACGAATATGCCTTCATATACGATCAACCAGCAAAATTCGCAGTTGAATCTGCCCTATGATGCATCGGTTGCTACTCCGCCCGGAGTGCTTGGCCCGATGCTAGCTCCTTACATACCGGCGCCACCTTCAACTCCAGGAGCCGATCCTGGCATACTCCTTACCGTTGGAAACTACCCAACTTCAGCTGTTGAAGTGCAAGTTTGCCCCGGTGGTGGATTGCCTGATGGCCAAGCGCCAACAACCAGGCGCGGCGGACAAGATACTCAAAGTTTTGGCACGCCGAACGTCAAGGGCTCCATGCTCACAGATTTTGGTCAACCACTTATTCAAGTACCTAACTTGGCACAAATGCCTCAGGATTCTCAAGACGGTCCTCGAATTGCAACACATATCGATAGCGGTAATGGTGTAAGTCGCGCTCCTAATCTTCCGAATGCGCAGGCAACAACCGATCTTTATGGTCTACGTATACTCAATCGCAATAATCTACAACCCCAGGCTATTAACGCACCTTACTAAGCAAGGGCTCTCAGGAGGCCAACTATGTTCAGACTAAATTTACTCCCAACACTTGCAGTAGTCACCGTACTTGGTGCGGCATTGGCGCCTGCGGCCTTCTCACAAGCAACGACAACGTTGCGAGATCCTCTCATTCCAGGAGCTCAAAGTTCGTTGCCGTTTGTTCCGCCACCGAATCAGCCGCCACCGGCATTCGGCGATGGACCAACACCTTTGCCGGTTAACCCAGGTATGGGCGGACCGCCAACATTGCTTCCGTGGGTGCCGAACGTTCCCTCATATAATATCGACCGATCAAACAGTGGCATCGGGTTGCCTTTCAGCCCATCAATTGCTACTCCACCTGGTGTCTTGGGACCGTTACTGACACCATTTATTCCGAATGCTCCTTCTACTCCTGGTCCAGACCCGGGCTCCTTGACGTCTCCGCAAGGATATATCAACCCGGCTCAAGAATTAGGCGTCGATGCTGGTGGTGGCTTACCGGGTACAGGTGGCTACTACACAACGATCAATAAAATTCGTCGTGGTGGTCAACAAACTCACCAATTTGAAGAAAGAGGTTTCACCAGCGTTCTTGGTGGTGGTGGCAACTCACAAGATGAAGTCACCCAGTTTGGACCTCTAGCTGGGTTCGGCGTGCCTTATGGCGTACCGTCCGGTGGTGGCTATAACAACGGTGTCGCCGGTTCGAATAATGACAATCGCAACAGTGCCCTTGACATGGGTGGTGGTCAACGATTCGAAGTCGGTGGGATTGTCATCCCTATGGGTCAAACTCTCCAAGATTCAGGGATAAGCGCAACCAGAGGCAACACAATTGGCGCCCTGGCTGCCCAGCAATCAACTGAATTTGGACAAGGGTTTAGACGCAACGGAGTTTTCTCCAACGTATCAACTGATTATGGCTTCCCGTATCAACAATTTGCTCCTGGCAACGTTGGATATCAGAAGACTGGTCAGCTGATCAACCCGAACGCGATCGAGACCAATTTTTAGGCGCAGATGTGGTGTTTGCGTGCATGGGGGGATTTCCCACATTGGTGGGAATCCCCCCGCTTTTATACCTGGCCGGGTTTTCGTAATATTGGAGCCATCAAAGGAGCGGTTATCAAATAGCTCGCAAATTTGATTCCAAAGCCCAGAACAAAGTTCTAAAAGAGTGATAAACGAAATGAGAGCAGTCAACACAAACCAAATAGCTTCAATCAAGCTAGCTTTGTCGTTGCTTGTTGCCATATCGATTCAAACTTCGCTAACTTTGTCGGCAAGCGCACAAGCGTCTGATGAATCATTCTTGCCACCAGAGGTGACACCAGTGAGCGCAGCCGCAGCAAATAAGCTGATGCAAGCACAGTCACAAGCTATGCCGGTAGCACCAGAAAGCGCAACGCCAGGGCTCGTCTCATCACAAGGTGGTATGAACAACTTTTCGAATCAATATGGCGGCATGAACGCTGGACAGATCAAAAAGAATTTCTACAACTCTTTGATGGGTCAAGGCAATTACCCTCAGTTTGAAGGTAACAACGGACCAATCAGCAGCAAGTTTGGAGCACCAGGTGGCAACACCTTCTCTTCACAAGGTGCTGGTCCAAGTCCAGTCGGCGGCCCCATGCAAGGACCATCCGGACCAAATTCAATGAACCAATCTAATTGGAATGCACCACCGCAAACGGCCTCCAACTCGATGCCAATGCAATCTCAAACATTGTCTGGCGGCGTGCAAAACCAACAACAAAGTCAATCGAAGCGTCAAGGTTCTGGTTTCTCTCATAACTTGAGCGCTCTTACCGGATTCGGTGCAAGCGCTTTTGCAATGGGCTTGATGTCCAGAAGCAATCCAGCCGCCCTCTACGGGGTTGGACTGCAAGGTGCAGCGATTGGCAACTACGGACTGAGAAACGGGTTCCGCTTTTAAGTAAATCCAGGTCAAAGAACATGAACATCAAATTAGCAGCATTACCAATTCTAACAATCGTCGCTTCAGCGACTGTCTCGCTGCAATCGGCTCAAGCTTCGGAACCAGGAGGTGCACGGTGGCATTTTGCTCCGAACATCTACAAGGTTGAACAGCCCAATATGCCGAGAGACTACGATGCCGCACCGGGCGCTTCAGTTCCGGCCAGCGTTCCCAATAACCTGCTTGGAGTTACTCCGGACATGCTAGTTCGGAAATCAGTTCCGCAAATAGCACCGATGGTGACAGCCAAAATCAAGCCGACTGCGACTTTCACCAAAGCTGTTCCTATGAATACACCTTTCAATCAATCTTTCGGTAATCCTATTTCTCCACCTCAAGTAGCAGCCTTACCTAAGACTGCTGCCCCACTTGCACTCCCTGCCCAAGCCAAGAAATTGGCAAGCGCAAACATTCCTGCAAAACCGATTGTGGCTAGCAGAAACGTGAACGCACACTTAATACCAAAACATAGCGTTGGAGCTTCCGCAGGACCAGCATTGGCCCTCAAGAAGGTTGAAAGCTATGGAAACGTCGGTTACATCCCCGGATTCACAACAACAAGCACTGGTTCCAGTGCAAGTGTGAGTACCAACGTAGCCGGTACTTTGTTGAACAAACATTCGGGTCGATGACGTAAAGCTTCGATTCTTTAAATAATACCCAGGAGGTAATTATCATGGTCGCCACTCTCAAATCACTCAGCAAGAAGATTATCTCTTCGCGTACATTCAAAGTCGCCTCGCGCGTCGGTTTCCTCCTTGCACCACAGCTCGTGCTGTTGGCTCTCGGTGTGTACGATCAAGCCGTACATGCGCAAGGTTTGGTCGGCGCTCCGGTAGACCCACGTTATGGTCAATCAAACGAAGTAGGTCAGATGGCTGACTTCGGTTATGACACCGCTCGTGACATTTCACGGGTTGTGACCGCCATGTCCACCATTCCTTCTTCAATGGCAGGAATGAAGATCGCCTTCGGTCAACGGGACGGTGGTGAATCCGCAATGAACGTTGCTAAAGGTCTAGGTATCGGATTCGGCGGACCAACAGCGGTCCACTTGATCGGTACATTCGCCATCAACAACTTCGGTGGTCTGGGCGGCGGTCTCTAATCCGCAACCCACTCTCCAAAGCCGACACCAGCCCCCACGGTGTCGGCTTTGCCGTTGGCATTTTGGGGCCGAATAGCATCGGTAAGCGGCTTGTGCAGCTTAGCAAAAAGGTCTGGAAAGTGGCAGCCTGAGCTCTTTATATCGTAATCTCCCCACTGACAGTTTTTGATACCAAATGTACACTTTCATCACTGGTAGTCCATCGCTCAGAGTCTGAGTATAGAAGTGAAAACCTTCTCTCAAAGAATTAAGTCAAATACGGTCATGGCGCTTTCGGCAGTTATGCTGCTGGTTGCGCCTTGTTGCTTGAGTGCCTTCGCCCAAACAAAAGGCGAACCGGCAGATGGCACTGCCATGAATCAAGTCAATACCAACAACGGAAGCACATACACCAACGGGCAATTCAATGCGGCTGGTTCAGTTGCACCTGCAGCTTTGACAACAAATGGCACTGCCAATTCAAGTACTTACACCGACACAAAAACCGATTTGCCGGACATCAACCAGCAAGCGGCGCAGAATCAGCAAATATATGCAGACCGCGGTGGCACTGTAGACCAAGCCCTAACACAAGGCGGACCTGGTGATACCACAACGTTCGCTCAACAATCAGCTGAGAATTCTCAAATTGTAGGCGACCCTGGTGCAAGCGTTGAGTCAACGCTCATGAACGGAACCAACCAAGCGCAAGGCGGTGGCTCTGGTTATAACGACCTCCAGTATTGGTGGAGCAATGATGTCGTTGGCAACTTATTCAACAACATCGGTCAACTATTAGCGAAATGGTTTACAGAGTGGATACGCGGTTGGGTCGTACCGATCGTGAAATATCTCACTGGCGCTTTACGCACATTTGTGATGAACCCGAATATCGCAGTCAATGCTCTGCAAGGCGATACTTCTGCCGGGCAGAATGACGATATTTCAGGCTACGTAAGACAAGCAGCAAACATCAACTATGGCATTGCTTGTGACCTCTTGCTCTTACTTTTCATTCTCTGCATCTGGAGAATGTGGGCAGAACAAGCCTGGCGCGGTGGTGTTGGCGTCATGGGTGCAGTGGGCAGACTGATTTTCACATCAGGATTGATGCTGGCTTGGCCAACCATATATGCGTTCTGGATTGAAATAAGCAATGAAATGATTCAGGCCATCTATTTCAACTCCGCCGATCAAGTGCAGATGCTTGATGTTGCAATGGCGGATGCCATTCAAGGTGGTTTGGCTGGTGGTGCGGCTCTTGTAGCAAGATCGATCGCTCCTCTTGTAGGGGGCGCGGCTATTCCTTTTGTAGGAACACTTTTGGGTGGAGTTATCTCGGCTGTAGGTTTGATCATCTTCCTTCTATTTGCCGGCGTTTTGATTGCAGAACTTGTCTACCTTCTTATATTGAAAGCAACTCAAACTGCTCTTCTTACAGCGCAGTATATGTTTGCTCCAATATTCCTTGTCTGTTTTGCAGTCCCCGATACAGAAAGAATTGGCTCAGGATATGTTCAAGCTTTTATTGAAGTAAGCCTCTGGACCTTTGTATGGGTTGGCATGCTCAAGATTATGGTTATTCTACTTTTCTCCGACTTCAACCCATGGGGCAAAGTGGTAGTTGCAATCGGCGTTTTGCAATTGATGATTCAAGTGCCGAGTTTTATTGCCCGAGCCAGTATAAGTCCGATGTCGGACTTCATCTCGGCTGGGTTGATCACCGGTGGTTTGTTGGCAGGGGGAGCCGCTCTTAGCAACTTTGCAATGGATAAGGCGAAGCAATTTAAAGGCTTCGAGTTCAACAAAAAGAATATGGCGGAAGGCTCAGAAAGATCTGTAAGCCAGGCTTTAAATGTGCCGCAAACTGCTCCTAACGCATTAAAGGAAATGAGGGCTGTCTCAGGCGGGGACATGCCCAATAAACCTGGGTTGAATACAGGCGCAACTCCGGATGGCCAAAATCTAAATGCCGGCAACAAACCTGGTGAGCAAATAGCTGGACAGACGCCACCTCTCAAGAAAGAAACACCAGAAGAAAAGCAAAAACGCGAAGAAGAAGAACGCAAGAAAGCACAAGCCGATCAACTGGCTCGCAGTCAAGCTGCTCAATTCCATAATCAAACTCCAGGTCAAACTCCAACCTCCGGTCCGGAACCTAAAAAGCCCGCCATGAGTTTTGAAGAAATGATGGCTGGTGGTAAAGGATCACTAGCACCAGGAGCCGCAGCAACAGCAATAGCAGCCACAGCGGCAGCAGCTGGACTAGCAGGCGCTGGCTCTGGCACCACTGCCGGAACCACTACCGGAACTCCTCCTACTGGCACTTCGACCGGAACTCCTACTGGACAAAATCCTAACTTGGCACCAGGTCAAACTGGCACCCAACCGCAACCGCAGCCAGGACAAAAGCCAACTCTTAAAGAAGAGGCGCAAAATCTCGTTAATGGCCAACCTGTACCAGGGGTTGGTGGCGTTCCATTGCCGCCGCCATTGCCGGGTACCAATAACGTTAATCCAACTCAAAATCAAAATCCAATGGCGCAGAATTTAAATCCTGCCGCACCAAAACCAAATCCTGATCCTTCAACAATTGCTCCGATACCGGTAAATCCATTTAACCCGATGCAACCGGGTCAACCCACTCAAACTACGCAACAGCAAACTACACAAGTAGGCCAACCGCCACTGCAACAAGCAGGTCCACAAAACCAAACTGCTAACGTTCCTCCGCAGCAACAACAGCAGCAAGTACCAGGTCAACAACCTGGTCAAGCTAATCAAAGCGGACTCTCAACATTCCAAGCTGGAATGGCTGCATACCAAGCGCAGCAAGCTGCGCTTGCTGCGCAACAGCAGCAGCTTCAACAAGGGCAACAAGGTCAGCAACCTCCAGGGCAGGGCCCAACTCAAGTTCAGCAAGGAACCACCACAGGTGCTCCACTACAACCGGGTCAAACGCCGTTGACCAATGTTATAGCCAATCAAGCAATGACTCCAGGTGGTGTAGGTGGAGCTCCGCCGCCTAACACGCTTCATGTCAATCAAGCCAATCAAGGAGCAAACGCTCAAGGATTAGGTGGACAATCCGCCACTATAAACACGGCTGGTGGTACGCCTGTTGGACCAGGTATGCAATCCGCTGCTTTAAATGCGGCGGCTGGTGCGGTTGGTGCCGCTACAGGGGCTTATGCCGGACACCACCCGATCGCTGCTCAAGCTTTTGAAAACGTAGATAGAAGAAAAGCAGACGCTCCTGATCTTGCCGATCCAGCAAGCAAGTGGACTTCTTCTATTTATGGCGGTGTTGCTACCAGAAACTTTGACCGTGCTATTAGAACCATGGAAGTGCGTCAAATGGATGCACCTGACGGTGTTGCGCAATTAAAAGGCAACTGGCAAGACGGTGTTCAGGCTGTTCAGTATGGTCGCGGTATGACCAATGATCAAAAGGCGATGTTGCGATTTGCCGGTGCCTTTACGGAAGCAGTTCGAGATGACGCAGTTGGCGTAGAAGCCGCTCGTCAATCGGCTATCGAATCTGGTGCCACAAAACCGCAATCGCTTTCGGAACGCATTGCCCATAACCTTGATACAAACATGGGTGGCTTTGGTTGGCGCGGTAGCCGCGCAGCCAGCGTTCGCATGGAGCAAGCGATGTTCCGTGAAACTGCCAATGGTGTCAATGATTATTTGCACGGTAATAAAGGCAACGCTGTTACCGGCTACCTGAATGATAGATATGGACCGGTCAAAGGTGGCAAAGGTGAGCAAGGTCTTGCTATGGCTCTCTGGGCATCCACCAACCCACATTCAGCTCAATCAGGATGGTCTCCGGATATCGATTCTATCCAAGACTTCATAAGTGGACACGGCGCAGACTACACCGATGCAAACAGAGGTGTTGCCGCTAACGTCCACGCTCGTTCTTTGCGCAGAGACATTCAACCGCATGCCCTTTATGGCGGTGCAAAAGTGTTGGAAGCATTAGCCAACAACGATCTGGGCGCGCAAGCACCACAATTCCAAAAGAACGTCTATATGCAAACAGTAGGCAGAGGCTTAAGCCCAGGCATCATTGGAGCGGCGGCTGCAATTCATCAATGGTCGCCGGACAGAAGCGAACTTTCCGATCTTGGCTTCGTTCAAGAAGTAGCAAGCGTTGCGACAGCAAACAATCCAAAACCGCGTCCGGAAGATTTCCAAGCTGCTTATCAAACGGTTCGATCCGATCACGGGGCACGCAATGCTGTTTCCGGCGGTACTGCTCCGTCTGCTCAAGTCTCTATGCAGGCTTCAGGTGGTGCACCAACTTCTGGCGTAAACACCTCATTTACAAGCGATCCGCCGCCGGCTTCAAGTTACGGTGCGCCAATCGAACAAACTGCCTATGTCAACTATGGCGAAACAGCTTCCGGAGCACCAATACAGTCTGTCGATATGGCTGGTGTCGCTTCAATGGCTCCTATGGGTGGTCAGGCTCCTCAGCAAAATGCAAACGTTCGCATCGTGGGCACTCGTGGAGCGGGAGCGTCTGCGATCAACCTGGTACAAGCACTCAATCTCAATGCACCTCCGCCAAGAAGTGGCAATCCGAATGTTCGCTTCAGTGGCGATATGGGCGGCGGATCGTCAGGCATGCAAAGCCAAGACATGATCGTCAATGCTTATGTCAACCAACAAGGCGGTCATCAAGATTTCGGTCGCGATGCAGGAAACATTGCCCAAGGCGGTATGAGTCAACGCGGATTCTATATCAAAGAATCAACCCCACAATTGCAAATCAAAATGCAAAATGCGCGCATACCGCAGCAAACGCTTTCCAATCAACAAAACATGAACGTGTTGTACACGGTTATGAACGAAAGCGCGCGTACTAACGGTGGCATGGTAGACGAAAATCTCATTAAAGCTGCTTCCGTGGTAGCCAACACTATGCCTCAAGAAGCCTTCACCGTAGACAACATTGTTACGGCTCAGCTCATGATGGAATCCAACTATAACGGCAACAATATCAGTGCTCCAGAAATAGCTACGGCTCGCGATATTATCGAGCACATGCCGGCAGGCGCAAACATGGATCAAGCTCGCTACGTAGTGAGATCAGAAAACATAAGAGAAATCATGAGCCGTCCCGATTACGTGCCGGACATTGGCGGCGGTGGCAGTGGATATGCTACGCGCGTCATTGCAATGGCGGCTTACAATGGTGGTGGTCAATCTTCTGCACCAAGGCAAGATGCGATCCAGGCCGCAAGCGCCAGACTATACGAGCAGTTTAACTCGGCTACATATAGATCGCGTGGCGGCGGCGGCGGTGGTCGCGGCGGCGGCGGTAACGGTGGCGGCAACTATTACAGCAGTCCAAATCGCGGACAACCGTCATTTAGAGAAGGCGGCAGCAGTGATTCTGCTGACCAAGACTCCTACTTCTATTAGACCCTTTGTTAAATTCTTGACAATGGAATGGGAATCTTCCCACTCTTAGGGGGAATCCCCCGATTGTACGAGAGCTTACGAAGTCCTAATCTGTGTGTTGTTGAAGGATTTCTTCTCAACAGGCTTCTCAATGGCTCTTCTTATGAATATTCAAGGCATTATTATTGAGCTCAAAAGTCTCGCTTGCCCAAGTTGCAAGCAGATCTTCGCGGCACCCATGATCGAGCATATGCCCCCTATGGACGTCATGACGCCCATGGAAACTGACTTGCATCGCATACTACCTGATGGTCTGGTGCGAAGCAGCATGGTGGCAATTTGCCCGAATTGTGTTTATGCCTGGTGGACAACCTCATTTGAGCTTGCCGGTGTAGATCCGGAAAGTCTGGCCAAAACTCCGGAAGTTGAGTATTCGAAGAAATTTGCCCATGCAGTTTTAACCGGTCGCAAGATTCAAGCGCACAGCATAGACCGCGCCATTCTCGCTTTGAATGGCTATTGGTGCGCGCGCGAGTGTGGTTCTGAAACAATGCGCTGGTTGACACTGGCAGCCCAGGAATTTGTAACCGCCCTGTCTGATGAAGAATGGTATGGCAACCGCGATCGCTTCCACTATTTGCTTGCTGAAACCTACCGTTTGCTTGGTGATTTCAAAAACGCTATTAAAGAATACGGTCGTGTTCAAGCAGACAATGCCAAATTACCTCAGCAATTAATCGATCAGCAAAAGACATATGCTATGCGCAAATGGCCTGATCCAGTTGCTCTTGATCCGTCTTTTGTGAGGCTTATCTTCTTTCCGGAAGAGTGGGAGAAAGTTTGTTTGAACGAAGAAGATCTAGTTTCAGTGCCGATGAATTTCTAATTGAATTTGCAAACGAGTAAAGAAGACCATGGACGACATCACACCGCTTAATTTAGAAGACCATCCAAAGTTATTTGGACTGAGATATGACCAACTAATCTCAATTCTGATTAGTTTGATTTTGTCTACTCAATTTTATTCCTGGTGCAATCCCATCCAATTTGGCGGACAAGACCTGCGTCTTGATTTCGCTATGCTCCTTGGCATGATCGGACCGCTTTATGCCCTTGCTACTGCCCACGGTTCAATTGGCAGCTGGGAGCAAATCATAAACTTTTACCTCACTTCGCAAGTGCTTATTCCTGGACCAGATCCAAATCCAACCCGTTTTCTTCTTGATGAAGAACTTCCCCAATTTTCAGAGTAGAGAGTAAGAAGGTTATTCATGACTAGCTCAGTAAGTCGCCCTTACATCAAAACAAGCAATCTCTTTGGATTGCTCAAACGCTCGAAAGAAGAGTCAGGTGACTCCAAAACATTTGAGAATCTGCCCGCCCATGCGGTGCCGAGAACTCACAATTCAGGAGCCGGCATACTGCCAATCTGGGATCTTTTCCACGATGGTGGATCTGGGCTTGGCGTCATGGTTATGAAAGACGGTAGCTACCGTTGCTGCTTTGAAATAAGTGGTGTGCACGTTAGTGGATTTGACGAAATGCGTCTTATCTCCCTCATGAACCACTTCACTGGTTTTTTGAATGGCATCGACACGTCGGTTCAGCTAACCGTTGTATGCCACAACATAAGCAAACGCGAATACTTCTCTCGTCACCCCGTTGATGTTATTGAAGATGATTTTCTCAAGTACGTTGCTAAAGGCGTTGAGAATGACGAAGCGAATTTGCTCTCCAAAAACTTTGTGCCGGAGCTCAAATTCTACGCAACTTTCTGTTATCGCCCACCCAAACAAAAGCCGGCTAAACATAGTGTTGTAGAAAACCTCGTCAATAACATAGTTGATGCATTTACCAACCAAGCCGCACGTCAATCGCTTGGTATGCACGTCAAAAATGTTAGCACCTTAATTCAAAGAGCTAACGGCTACGTAAGCCAGTTGGGAAGCTGTGGCATGGGTGCTCGGCCAATTTCGGCTATTGAATATTTCCGCATGATTTATCGCGAGATGAATCCTTCTGCAATCGGAGCAGCTGAAGAATTATTGCCTAAGCCAGAGCGTCCGCATGTTGCTCCTATGCCGGCTGGTTTGAGAAGAATTTTCCCGGATGCCGAACCGGCAACTGTAAGACAACAGTTGGCTGAATCTCGTTACGATTTCAGCAAGCCGGATTACGCACTGATTTCCGATTACACACGCTCTGAATTTGACGATGCAGATTTGGAAGCGGATCCAGCCCTTGAAGAGTCACGTTCCAAAGGACGTTATGTTCGAACGCTCTATATGAACAGGCTGCCTGAACGTACGGGGCCTTTGTGGCTCTCGCCGCTCTTAAGACTGAACTGCGAATGGCGTATGAGCATTTACGCGCACAAGCTCGACAAAGATATTTTCCGCAAGCAGTTGCAACGCAAACAAGCGCAAGCCCATGCCAACACGTATCAAGGCATTATGGGACAACGCTCAAGCCCGAACCAGGAAGAAGCTGAGAAAGCGCAAGAAGCGGCGCAAGTTGGTTCTGAGTTGTACACAACCAACATTGAAGTATTCAACTACGCAATTTATTTCACGATCTGTGCTGACACGCTGGACGAACTCAATCGCTCTTCAGAAATGGTGAGAACGGCAGCACCACAATGCCGCGGCGCTCGGTTCGTGGTTGGTCATCATGAGCAAAAAGCACTATTCGTTGGCAGCTTACCGGGCATGGGACTTGATGTAATGCGCCGCGGCAAGATTGTCCGCACACCAACGGTGCGCAATTCCTTCCCATTCGTGCATGCCAAAATCGGCTCTGAATTCGGGGACTGGTTGGGCTTTGCAAAAGAAACTCTTGAGCCTGTGTTCCTTGATCCTTACGACGAAAAATTGCCAAATGCCCTTTGTGTAATCTTCGGTCAACCAGGGGAAGGTAAATCCATGGTTGCTCAGCAAATCATTCAGTTGAAGACCTTAGCTGGTGCAAAAACGGTAATCATTGACCGTTCCGGCAGCTACAAGATGCTTGCCGAAGTTTACGATGACACCGCTTACATCAAGCTTGGTCCGGATGGATCAGTTTGCCTCAATCTCTACGATCTGCCAGTTTTCCACACTGATGGTAATCCGATTGATCCTGCTAATCCACCTGAATCTCACATCATCAAAATTTTGAACTTCCATTCCGTTATGTTGGGTGAAAAAGGTGAGCAATCCTTGAATAAAGATGAGAAACCAATTCTCATGACTGCCATTCAGGAAATTTATAAAGAAGCAGCCGCTGAGCATCGCACGCCATTCGAGTCCGATCTAGTGGCATGGTTGCGCAAAGAATCCGGTCGCACATCCAACACTCGCCGTGCGGAACTCTGTGAAGATCTAGCCAGCAGACTAAGTTTGTATTGCAAGGGCGCCATTTTCGGTAAGCTCTTTGACGGACCAACTTCTATTCCCATGGATGCGCAGCTCATGGTGTTCGATACATCAGATCTTTCCCATGACAAAACACTTGAAGCCGTAGTTACTTTGTTCGTCTCCGATTTTGTTTTGCGCAGAGCCGCTCAACACAAACATGAACAGATGGTTTTAGGTAAACCAGCCCGCTTTGTATTCTGTATAGACGAACTCTGGCGCCTTCTTCGTTACGAAGGCGGCAAGACCCTTGTTGAAGATGCTTCCAGAACCAGCCGCCACTTAGGTCTCTTGTTTATGGGTATCTCCCAAGAATTGGGTGACTTGCTGCGAGATGATAGAGCGCGCAACCTTGCTACCAACAGCGCCATAAAGATCATTCTTGGTAACGACCCAAGCAACTTTGACCTTATAAAAGAATCTTGTGGGTTAACTTCACAAGAAATGTCTTCAATTGCGCACTTGACACGTAAAAACCGTGAATACAGCGATGCGTTTCTCATCTATCATAAGATGTCGCGCGGAGTTGTGAAGTTGGTGGTGCCTCGTTTTATGTACTGGGTGGCTACTACCGAACCCAACCAAGATCAACCAATGCGCTCCAAGCTCATTGAGTTGTGCAGAGGTGATGCACGTTGGGCTTGTCACCTACTCGCTCAGGGAGTCACGCCCGATACCTTCACTCCTGAATATCTAAATGCCAGTGCCGGTTAACAATAAGAGCTAAAGAGAATGTTCGATTATCAAGCAGGGGAAAAATTCAAACTAACACTCATCATGACTGGTGTCGCTGGTCTGATGGCTGGCATGTTTTTTACTTTCTTGCTTATGCCAGCACCGGCTCCACAACAACATGCACGGCAGCGTCCAGCCTGGATGAACGACCCCGATGCAGGTGGTGGTCGTAGCGCTCGCAGCATTGCACCAACTAGTTATGGCAACCCAAGTGAAGCGGCCACTGCACAAAGTGTGCCGGATCCAACTGTAGTGGATCCCAATACAGCGCAAGTGCTTATTCAACAATTTCTGCCATTTGCATGGGACTTAAGTGCGCATTCAGCCCAAACGAGCCAGGAAAGAGCGATTCTTTACATGACACCGGAATGTGCAAGCGCTTACAGAGCAAATATCTGGACACCTACCATTGCGCAGCAAATTCAAAATTCTTCAATTCAGAGCAAATTTACTGCCAGTAAGGTTTATCTTGGTCAAGCCCAACAAGAAGGAACGGTTGTGGTTTGTGTTGAAGGACAGCAGGTGTTGAGTGTTCCAAATCAAGGATCAAAAGTAAGACCGATAAAAGTTCAGTACACAGTGACACGCACGCATCAAGGCTTGCGAATCGGAAGCATAAGTGAAGCTGGTCAAAGTGGATAGCCAAAAATAGTTTGGGCATCTCGATGACTGAGGAGTTTTTGAATGAGTTGGAAAGCACAAATTAATGACCGAGGTGTTATCACCCGCTACAAAGATGTAGACACGGGCGAAGTCATTAGTGCTCAAGATTATGCGCGTCGTGCGCAGATGCAAACTGGTGGCTATTCAAGCGGTATGCCATCGCGAGTGTCTATGGGAAACCAAGGAAATCTGGGAACGGGAGTCTACATACCCGGCACTTACCCCGGCGGCATGAGCTCTGGTCCTTCTGGAGGCTATGGTGGTTTATCTACAGGCGGAGTAGCAGCAGGTTCGTCATCATCATTAACGGCTCAAGAAGACCCGGCTTTATCTGCACCAAATCCGACACCAGCACCACTTACTGCTGATGCCAGTCCATTGATTCAACCCGGAGCACAAATATTGACACCAGGAGCATCTGCCGCCCCACAAGCTCCGGCAGGGGCACCAACCGGCCAAACTGCATCACAAGGCGGTCTGCCCAGACCAGCACTTGGACCAGGTATGGGTGAGACGCCAACCGCTGGTCAAGCCATTCAAGGTAAGAACTTGCGCTTAGAAGGTCTGCCTGTGCACTTGCCTGGCTCAGGCAATACGGCAGGCTATAAAACGCATGGATTTTTGGATGCTACGTCAATAGCTATTTTGCTTCCAACACTTGTTTTGCTCGCTTTGATCATTGCTGCTGCGCACAAGAAAAGATTGTTCCCGTGGCAAACAATTAGAACGTTCAACCCGCCTTCCGGCTTGATGTCACCTCGAGATTACGAGCGCTCATTTTTATGTCCTCCCAACTTGAGAAGGCATGGACGGCTTGGAAAGCGTAATCCGAATGCCACCTGGACTGATGCAGATGGTGTTGTCGTGCCGTTTGGATTCTTGGCAAGAACACACCTTCCAATCACCATTCCGATTGGACGCCTACCCAACAAAAACATGTTCATCGTAGCTCCGTCAGGTTCAGGTAAAACAACCTTGATGCGGGCTATTATCAAAGCTTTGCTGGCAAAACCTTGCGTCATCATTGCCTTAGAAGCTAAAGCTAACGATCCAAACTTAGACCAAAAGAGAGAAGGCTTCAAATATACGGTGTTGCCTGAAGCTCAACACGCCGGATTCGATACGCTCTACTTCAACCCTCTCGATAAAGAGTCGATTCACTGGAATCCACTTGATGTGAATCCAATCGTTTTTGCATCTTCTATCGTTCAAGACGTCAACTCCTTACCTCCAGAAGAACAGCACTGGGCGGAACGTGACCATGGCTACATAGCAGGCTTGGCTCAACTCCTTAAATGGGGTGCAGTGCAGGTCGTTGGTGAAGATGAAAACGGCGCTGCCTCCCGCGTTGAACTATTGCATTGCAACACAACTGGTTTGATGCGCCTCGTCAACAATCGCCGCAACATCGTTGAATCTTTGCGACGTTTGAAAAATGTGCCGGAAGTACCGGCAGCAGAACTGAGCGAATTGACTCAGACACTGTCTTCCATCATTCGTACAGATACAGACTGGGATAAGAACATTCAGGGTGTCCGCGGTCGGCTTAGAATGTTCAAGAACCAGGACATTCTAGATGTAACTGCACAATCCAATGTAGATTTGAAGAGCTGCATGCACAAATCGACCGTGCTCATATTCGGTGCTCCAGCTTCGTTAGGTCCGGATGCTGAGTCTCTTGCATCTTGTTTCGTATACCAGCTGCAACAAGCGTTGCACACCAGATACGGTACTGCAAACGTCCTCCCCTTGTTTGCGTTCTTTGATGAATACCAGACATTGAACATGGACATAGCCGGTAGATTGTCTGCTATCGTCCGTGGTGCCAACGGCGGACTAGCGGTTATCTTGCAGAACGTAAGCCAAGTTGCAGAAAGCTCGGCGTCCTCCGGTATGCTTAAATCCGGCGGGGCATCGGAATTGAAGACCATATTCTCTAACGCAGCCATTCGTGTTTGTTTGCACAACGCAGATGAAACGACAGCTAAGTTCTTCTCGGATGAAATTGGTAAGCATGCCGTAGTCGTTCCTGGTATTTCAGACCACTATCAAGCCACTGGTTTCGGTATATTCCCGAGCAGTTGGAACAGAATTCACTCACAACAAGTTGTAGCTCGGGTTGACCCAGACTCTATTAAGCGCATGGAAAAACACCACGCGCTTGTCTACTTATCTCCAGCCGGCGACCCTGAATTTGGTGAAGCCAAACCATTGATGGTAGACCTAAGGGGTATTGAAGAAATTGCAAGGTTGCACTTGTTGCACAACGTTTCTGCCAGACGCACTCCACCAGGCGTTGCTCCACCAGCAGGTATTGCGCCTGCCGGACCACTTTCACCTCTGCCTCAACCAGGCATGCCAGACGGTCCATCATCAGGGCCACCATCGCATCCTCTTATGCCCGCACCAGGTTTCGGCGGACCAGTTGGTGACCTTGGACAGTTCGCTCAAATGGCTGTTGCTGCAGCTGGAGGTGCAATCGCTGCCTCTCAAGCAAATGCTCCTGCTAATCCAATTTCTGCTCCTATTCCTATTCCTGTTCCAGTTCCAGTTCCTGGTGCAGGCGGTCCTACCTCAGAACGAGTATGTCCGAAGTGTGGACATGGCGCAGGCAATCGAAAATTCTGTATTCAATGTGGAACTCATCTTGGTGCTGCAGCTCCTGCTGCCGGACAGCCGCAAGTACAACTGGAAACATCGGCTGCACTGGTGCAGGGTGGAGAGATCTCTCAGCAGTATCAACCGTATCAATATGGTTTACCGCAAGCACCAGGGCAAGCCTCGGCACCCGCTCAACCAACCGGCACATCCGGAATTGGAATGCCTTCTTATCCGTTACCGAATATGCCAGCCATTCCGCAAAATTATGCAGCTCCTCAATCGAATGCACCGCCGTTTCCGGGCTTTGCAAGACCGGTTATGCCTGGACAAGCTATGCCTGGAGTAGATCCAAGTGTTATGCCTGGAACGGCCCAACAACCAAAGCGTGCGCCATTGTTTGATGGACCACTGCAAATTGCAGAAGCTGCACAGCAATCTTATTCCAATCAACGTCAACCAATGACAAGCTTCAATCCGGACTTGAGCCGAATGAACTTGCCGCCCGGAGTGGCGCCAATGCCAACGGACCCAAACGCTCCGAAGAGACAGCCACCAGTGGAATTTTGATCTAGCTAAAATAAATTGCTAGATCAAAAGAATCACTTCTAGACGGAAGAAACTAAGTTTTGCAATGAAGCTTGGTCCATCGGTGAGACGAGCAAGTAATCTCGTCCGTTTTGTGACCAGAGAGCAAAATGATAACCGCCATGCTCGCCAAATTGTACTTTCTTGCCGTTCACTACAATGGCGGTACTTTGAGCGGCTGGGACGCTTAGGTGTCCTTCCCATGTTTGATAACAAGAGAGCTTTTTGTTGCTGGCGTCTGTGAATTCCATACGGGCAATTTTGTCTTTGCGGTACAAACTGGCTTTCTCAAAATTCCAATTTGGAATTTTGATGAATCGCAGTTGGTAGCCCAAATCCTTGTTTAGAGCGTCTGTATTTGCTTCGTTTATGACAGTATCATCTTTGTCGACATCATCAACAAGAGCTACCACTGATACCGGCTGCGGTATCCCAAAAGTGTAGTTTGTTTTCACTCCGGTATAGGCCAAGAAACCAATAACAGTTGTTGCAACGCAGGCAACCATGATGATTGGCACGAGCTTCCTAATTTTTTTTTGCTTGGCTCGTTTTTCTTCGTTCTCTATAACTGCCGAAATTTTTCGTAAGAGCAGTGGTGGTTCTGCAACTTTGATTTGCGCCTTTAAAAAGCGCGCACGCAGTTTATTCATATCGTCCCAAGTTTTTGCGCAATCAAGACAAGTCTTTAGATGATCCAGTACCAGAGCCATGTCTTTGGCATCTAAGTAGCCATCAAGCATTGGATCCAACAAAGGTTTCGCTTCATTGCAATTCATGACTCAGATTCCTTTCGTTGGTTGTTTTTTCAAGCTTGCTTCGCACAAGCTGTCTGGCGCGATAGAGTCGGGACATTACTGTGCCGATTGGGACATTCATTAGAGTCGATATTTCTTGATAGCTCAAATCTTCGATTTCTCTCAGTAGCAGGGGGTGGAGCAGAGAGGATGGTATGGATTGCAGGGCAGCGAATAAGGCAGGATCGATTTCATCTTGCTGCGCTATCAATTCCGGGTTTTGCATAGATGCAGAAGTGCTCTGTTGCATTTGAATTTCATCGAGGCTCTCTTCGAGCGCTATGGTATCAATTTGCCTGGTTCTTTTACTGAATAAGTCGTTACTTGCATTCAACAATATTCTGGTAAGCCATGCTTTTACGTTGGTGCCTGTTTCAAAAGTGCTGAAAGACCGATAGGCTTTCGATAAAGTATCCTGCACGACGTCTTCAGCATCCGGCGCATTCCCCATTCTGAAATAAGCCAGTTTGTATAGCACGCCTACAAAAGGGCGAACTAAGTTCTCGAATTTCTTTTGTCTTGATGTCAGTGGATAAATCATTGCCGTCGGCCCAGCGTTTCTAAATAGATAAACCATGCCCTTCTCGAATTTATTCCATTCCTAGCTGGCTAAGGCGTGAAATAAATTTCGAGGGTCCCAGGTTATCACTCTTGGTAGTTCAACGAGAGTAACAATATGGACGATCTATTGGATAGAAGAGATTTTCTAAAGCTAGCATCGGTGGGAGGAGTTGTGTTTGTCTCCACTCTTACCAGTCAGCATGAAGCAAATGCTTTTGGGCCTCAAAAGGATTTCTTCTTTGTTCAGCTTTCCGATACACACTGGGGTTTCGATGGCAAAAAGGTAAACCCTGATTCAAAGGGGACATTGCCTAAAGCCATCAAAGAATTGCAGGCGTTAGAGCACAAGCCGGAATTCATCGTCTTTACCGGTGATCTCACTCAAATTTCGGATGATGCTGCAATAAGAAAGCAGCGTATGAAAGAATTCAAAGACATAGTAAGCGAGTTGGATTCATTCAAAGTGCTGTACATGCCAGGTGAGCACGATGCTTCGCTCGACAATGGCGAAATGTACAAAGAATATTTTGGCGCCACTCACTATACTTGGGACCACAAAGGCGTCCATTTTATAGTCATAGACAACGTTTCGGATCCAGCTGGAATTATTGGTGAAGCACAATTGCAATGGTTGGCGGATGATCTCAAGTCACAAAAACCAGACGCCAATATTGTTGTATTTACACATCGACCGCTTTTTGATCTTTATCCGCAGTGGGACTGGGCAACAAGAGATGGTGACAAAGCCGTTAAGTTGTTAATGCCCTTTAAAAACGTTACTGTCTTTTATGGCCATATACATCAGGAACATCATCATTTCACTGGACATATCGCCCATCACTCCGCAAAATCATTGATGTTGCCAATGCCGACAGCTGGATCTGTGCCTAAACGAGAGCCTATTCTCTGGCAAGCAAGTGAACCATACAAGGGGCTTGGGTTTCGTGAGGTCAAGTCTTTAACAAAGCATAGAACTTTTACGATCGAGGAATTTGGTATCAACGCGAGGACAACTTGATGAAAAATCATAATTGGATATTTGCTCTTGCACTTGCCATGAACGCGACAATAGTTAGGGCTGACAACGTCATTTCTGTTACTGCCAAAAAATATGAATTCATCCCAGCTGAGATCACTGTAAAATCCGGGGTTCCAGTCGTTTTGCAGTTTCAATCAGCAGATCGAAAACATGGTGTTAGCATTCCGAGTCTGAATCTCAGAACCGATATAAATCCCGGTCAACCTGCTGAAATTCGATTTACGCCCGACAAGCCTGGCACATATGATTTTATTTGCGATGTGTTTTGTGGCAGCGGACACGAATCAATGGCTGGAAAATTGATAGTTACCAAATAACTTTCAATGTCGGCTGTGTGGAGAACTGGTGGGATGCTTCTCGTTCAAGCGCAGCACTTCCGGCTTATCAACGCCTTTGAATTGCACCGGTACCTGCTCTGGTGTGGCAGGCACTCTTCTTGTGCCCCAATAGAGGAAACCCACAATCGACAAGTAAATAAGTAAAACGGAACCAACCACAGTAACCAAGCCGAATATCTCGACCTTCTGCCCCATGGTGAACTTTACTGGTGGCTGACCTTCTTGCATGTTTTCCGTTAGTGGTGCACCGTCAGAACGATGTTGTCGCCTGCAAAACCAATTGGGTTGCCAGTGCTATCAATTGCACGTAACCGAACATGGTATATGCCATCTTGGGCAATATCTTCCAATCGTAACGTAATCTTAGCGTCCGATTTGCCTGCGCGCACATGTTCTACGTCTTCGGAGCGTTCCGGATCATTATGAATTTGAAAGAATCTGTTGGGTTTGCTTATTTCTAAATCTACAGAATTCGCATTGGAGATGTTCTTTTCCATCTTGGTGAAATCAGGTGTGATCACAACTCGATTGAACTTAGGGTTGAGCTCCAAATAGCCATTTGGGTTCTGATTTGGCCCGGATTGTATGCGGGCAAAAGGCATTAATTCTCCCGGATTTCTTATTGCAATTTTTTCAACTTCAGTATTTGCATTCTTAGGCAATACCAGCCTGAAACACACTGGTCCGTTGCCCAAAGCCCAATCAACTTCTGCACGCAAACAAAATGAGATTGTTGTAGCTCGTTCATTCGATTGAATATATGGTGCCAGTCTATGGCGAGGTTCGAATTTATCAATCAATGAATTTGCATAGTAGAGCGTGATTTCATGAGGATTTAGTTCGCTCAAAGCTGGAAACGTGAAGGAGATAAGTTCACTTTGCCAGCAGGGAATATCGAGCTCGAAATACAAATGATGAGCATGAGAGTTTTCGCTGGCAAAATTTTTGAGGAGTCTCTGTAGCTGGCTTCCTGTCCATGATTGTTCAAAGTAGCGATCGTGAGTTAAATATAACGGGACCAATTTTTTTTCGGCGAATTGCCATCGAAATATTCTGCTTTGTGGATCAGATTGAATAGTGTCTTTGGCGAATCCAAAAGGAAAGATAGTATCGAAATTATCGAGTCGAAAACAATGTGGAATATCCCTAGAAATTTGAGGGTATTGAGTCATTCCTTCGATGGCATTGCGGCACACATAAGCACCCGCATACGTATCCGGTAGACCCGCTATGTATGTGGGAGCGTCGGCATTTTCTTGCTTTGACAATAGATCGAATGACTGCAACATAGCTTTGGTTTGTTCACCTGCAATTTGCCAGCTGTGATTGTTTGCGATCAATAGATATCCTGCAAATAAAAGCGTTAGTGCTGAAAGTCCATAGCGAATGCGGCTTGCGTCTTTTTGCCAGGAGCGAGATATGCCAAGGAATAGAAGAGCACAATAAGGTGCTGAAGCTAGATAGGCAAGCCGACTGCCTTGCAGATCTTGACCGATGTTAAAGAGCTTGTACACAGGAGCCAGGCAGAGCAAAAACCAGCCCACTAAAAGGAAAATAACTGGACGCAAACGTTTATTGCTGAGCTCCTGAAAAGACAATACGAGCAAGAATACTGTCAGCATCAACCAGCAACCAATAGTTGAATCAGGTTTAGTAAACAGCTCATGGTTGATCGGCAAAATAAATTCTGCTAGCGAATGAAGAAAGGGTTTGACGAAGGAAAAGGGGGCGCCTTCTGATAATAGAGAGTTGTCGTATCCTCCAATAAAAGTGCCAAGCGCGAATTTTCTAAGAACAAAATAGCCAGCCAGCAAGAGCCAGAATGTTGCTGCAGTTAATGAGCGCTTTTTGAAAAGAAGGTCTATGAAAAGAACTAAAAAGGGAATGGTGACAGCCATTTCCTTTGAAGCTAAGCCGCATGAAAATGAAAGCAAAGAGAATATTAGAGATGGAATGCTGTTGGTGTTGCGCCACCGCAGGTAACACCATGTACTGGCGAGACAAAAGGCTGTCACTACGCAATCCACTCTACCGGTAATCCATGAAACAGCCTCTCCATGCAGGGGGAATAGCGCAAACAGGCTTGCAGAGCCTAATGCCCAGAGGCGGTATTCAAAGTTTTCTTTGTCGTTTTCTTCACTCTTTAAAGAGGCAAGGGTAGAAATTTCAATTAAGGTCAAACACAAAAATAAGCTGCTTAGAAAATGAAAGGCAAGATTGGTTAAGTGAAAACCAAGTCCGTTTGTTTTCCACAATGCGTAGTCGGTGAACATGAACACAGAAATGAGCGGCCGATAGAACTTCGTAGTGGGCACTTCCAGCCAATTACTTCGAAAGTTTTGCCAGAGCAAATCAGGCTGTGTCGATGCTTTATGCAGCCAGGAAAGATGAACGAAATCGTCGCCACAAAAGAAATTGAAGAGGACATTATGGTAACCAACGAGCGAAACCAAAAGCAGTATGGCTGCGCTTAAGAAGAAAAATCGCCAATTAAATGCAGCAGACATCCCAACTCAGGGTTTCACCGGATGTGTACCAGTTGCCGGTGTAGTGTCCAACGCCCCGCCGATCATGTCATCCGAAGATTCGTCCATAATGAGCTGCATTTCATCCTTGACCTTCGTATAGCCCTTTCTGGGCTCGAATATGGCGGGCTGAAACGATGCTTTTTTCACTTCCAGTGTTTCAATATCTGGCACTACGCGGCCATAGTTGTCGTGCGAAGCTTTGAGAACCATGCCTTTTTTCAATGGGAAGTTCAGAAAACTGCTGAAGATTTGTTCAATTTGTGGCGGTGGGAATATTTCCGGCGTGAGCCAGATAACCATTTTCACTGTTTCCTTTTCATTAGGTAGTGTCGGCTTTTTATAGACTTTCCACTCGAACGCTTTTAGACCGGAAATGGTTGAAGTCTTGCCGGTTTTTCTGGCAACCAACAGCAATTCTCCGTTTTTGCCTTTCAAATTGCCTGTGCGCCCTAAAGTGAAACGCTTCGTCCATTGCTCCATCGTCATCTCGCAATATTTGTGGCTCTGGTCGTTGTAGACGTAACCTTGCCAAACGGGAGCTTTCGCAACAAGAGTGATACCGAGTTTGTCAAACTTCATTCGGAATGCCGTTGCAGTCATATCGGCCGCTAGAAAACCAACGAAATTGCTTGATTGTGTGATTGTCCAGCCAGTTACAGGAGCGGCAGAGCGCGGCGGTGCTGTTTTGGAGGTACTTGCGCTGGCAAATGAAACGAATATGAATGATAGGGCACTTAAAGTCGTCCAACAGCGGACCAGGTGACTTTTAAAACTGCTTCCAAGAAGGTATATCAATTGAGACCACTCATTAGGGGTTATTTCGGGGTCACTTCATTTTACATGCCACCTCGAGGCAGCCGCTGGATTCGAATTTGCATTCGGTATTGGTAGCTCGTATTAGTTACGGCAGATAGTAGTTTGAGCAGCAACGACCGCGATAAACGTAATTCAGGTTCAGATTTGGGTCAGGCTGTGTCCTCTCAGCCGAGCTCGCCAACGCCTGCTGATTCTCGCGAAAAGACGCTTCTGGCTTCAACTTCGCAGTTTTCTACGCAAGCCCCAATACTACAAAGTGAAGCTATTCCCGGTGGGTCTGATAATCCGAATGAAGCAGTCGGCTCAGTGCTGGGCGGCAAGTATGAGATAGGCTCCTTTCTGGGAGCCGGAGGGATGAGTTCCGTCTATAAAGCCAAGCATGTCCTTACTGGAAAGATCGTTGCCATCAAATTAATGCACGGCAAGCTTTTGAACGATGCCACAAGCTTGCGCCGCTTTCAACAAGAAGCGCGGGCCGCTAGCCGTCTTGAACACCCGAATGCAATCACCGTACACGATATGGGGATCGCCGGTGAACAACCTTACCTGGTCATGGATTACCTGGATGGTGAACCGCTTTCAACCACGATTAAAGAACAAGGAAAGCTTGAACCCAAAAGAGCTGTTCACATATTTATTCAGGCATGCGATGCCCTGACAACAGCTCATAAGATGGGCATCATTCACAGAGACTTGAAACCAAGCAACATCATGTTGGTTGTTCATGATGGTGAACCGGACTACGTCAAGTTGGTTGATTTCGGCATTGCAAAAATAACTTCACAAGAAGGTGATGCGCAAAAACTTACCACCACAGGCGAAGTTTTTGGCAGTCCGCTCTACATGAGCCCAGAGCAGGCCAGCGGCAAAAGTCTGGATGTTCGATCGGATATTTATTCGATGGGTTGTCTCATGTACGAAGCACTAATGGGCCATCCACCTTTGGAAGGCGATAACGTGATCACAACCTTGTTCAAGCAGCTTTCAGAGATGCCACAACCTCTAAGTGGATTAGATGCGGACATTAGGCTAACGAGTTGGCTGAATCAAATACTGATGAAGTGTCTCGAAAAGGATCCAGCCAAACGTTACCAGACTATGGAAGAGTTGCGGAACGATCTGCGTCTGGTTGAAACTAGGCAGATACGGGGGCTGAAGCTTACAGCACGAATTAAGTTGGGCTTCTCGTCTCTGGCGACCGGATACGTAACACTCTATCGAAAGTCGAAAATCGCAGCCGTAGCAGTGGCACTGCTGGTGGTGCTCGGCGTTGCTTTTGTAGCAACGATTTTCTCGCCTACTTATGGAATTTCTGCAGACCCTAGCGCCAACCGCCGCCAAATTTCCCTTATTGCACCAGATTTCGTGCCAGATTCGCGCAAACCGACAGAGACGTCAACCACTGAGGGGCGAGGAATCGACAGTTCGCAAGTTGCAGCCAATATAAGCAGGTTTGGCACACATCTTGAGGATAAATACGACTCTTTTAAGGGAGCTAAGGCAGCTGGAGATTTTCAAAAGTGGTATCGAAATGATTATGTAAAAGCAACAGAATTCTATCATCATGCTCTTGATCGCTTGGACGAATTGCGTCTGCAAAATTCTAACGATGCCATTAATGTCTGGGAGGATTTGATCGAATGCTCGCTCTTCAGAGGTAAGTACGATGAGACAGTTGCTAATTGCAACTTTGCTCTGAGCGCCATTATGAATCAGGGCGGCAAGGATGATTTCAAAGACCTTCTTCCGGGAGCTTCAAAGAGTACTTATGATTTCGATCCACGCGTTGCGCGGATCTTTGCTTTGCGCGGCATGGCCCAGTTAGCAAACGACAACTTGAACGATGCCAAAGATGATTTCAAAAATGTTGCCATGTCATACAACGCTTGTGGTGACAATATTATGAACCGCGACCTCAAAGCTTCTGTTGCTTATGGCTTCGCTGCAACAGGGCTTTTCTATGCCCGTTACACAGATAAGCCGTTGGTAGCGCGCCGGCTTTTGGAAGCTGGTGAGCACGCTTTTTCGCTGCTTCGACAAGAAAAGCGCTATCAGTTTATGGCTTCTTATAATTTGGGCGTTGTCAAAAATGCCCTGGCGCAAATGGATGTTACTGAGAAGCACTATGAAAAAGCTATGCAAGAATTCAAAGAAGCAGGCGACCTTTTTGCAGTGACCAACGAGCTTAATCCATCCAACCAGGCCAAAGTTCTCTTCAATCTTTCCGATCTCTACTGGACACGTGGAGACTACTGGAATTCTCTGCAAACAAGAGCGAGCGCCAGGAATATTTGGCGTTCTACCCAAGCCAAAGACAATTCGTGACATTTGTCATGGACCACTCAATCATTGACACTCATGACGTGGGAAAAATACCATTGCCTAAGTTGCTAGACGGCTGTAGTTTTGAATCAAGGCCAAGTCCCGCCTTCCCCGAAGCAACTGCGCCTTTTCATGCCTCCTCAAGACAATCTCGGCTTCCAAGCCACGACAGATAATCGAAGCCAGGAACGGCGCTTGCTTGATGAGCAGGTCAATCTCGATGCACAGCATTTGCATCAGCGCACATGGCTTTCTAATCTAGTTAATGCTCCACTTTCGACAGTCCTCTCAACCGATGATCAAAAAGCAGCTCAGACGGTTGCTGATCTCGAAAGACAAGCAGCCGCTAAAGAACAATCAGGTGACATTGCCGGCTTAAAAGCAATGGGTACGCAGATTAATGTGGCGATTGCTGCCGATGTTAAAGCTCGGGATGCTACTTTCAATGCCCAAAACTGCAGCACCTTTGTAGCTGACGTTTTAGCTACAATACCGCTCTTTATGCGAGGGGGAAAAGGCAGAGCCTTGTCTGCCGCTTTGACAGGACTAAACTCGGTGCACGTAGACGATGCGGCTCAAGATCAATTCTTTGATTTGGCATTTGGAGCTGCACGGGGCGCGGGCTCGCAATTAATGTTTGAGAGAATGGGGCAAGGAAAATTTCTTGGTTCGATTCAAAACCCAGGCATTAAAAACGGTGTCATGGGTTACGTGAATCGCACATTTTCTACCGCAGCAACTTGGGATACTTATAAAGACGGTTTTGGAACCGGAGTTGGACGAGTTGTCGGACAGGCAACTGATGTACCAGCCATTGCAGGTGATATCGCAATTGGTGCCCTAGCCAATAGAGTTTCAGGCGGCATTAACGCCAGATTCGACAATGTGCTAAAGCGAAACGCTGTTTTGGGCAATATGTTCACAGCAACTGTGATTGGAGGCGCAAGCGGAGCGCACGGCGAGTTCACGCAACAGTTGGGTAAAGTGTTGTTCAATGACGGTTCGTTTGATTTTGCCAGAGTAGCCCAAGCTGGTGGCACAGAGGCTTTGAAGAATATGCTTGCCGGTGGTGCCGGTGCCAAACTTGATGGCGGACGCGGGTCGATGTTCGTGCCCGATCCTGATGTAAGCCCACCTTCAAGCCGTTTCAACTCTGAAATTTCGTCTGATGCACCGCGAGCAAGATCAATTCCCGCCCACGAATTGGGTGATTACGAGCTGCCAGCTAACTCTGGTGATATTGGTATAGACTTAGCTCATACTCTTATGGTTGACGGTCGCGAGCGCCGAGTCACCGTGCATTTGCCACCCGGTTTTAACCCGCAAGAACCAACTTCTGTCTATTACTTATTAGATGGAGTTCAAACCAATAATACCGCCGGTAATATGCCCGGAATAAATGGCTGGAGCAGAACCGCCGATGCTAACAACCTGGTTACGGTAAATCTAGAGCAAGACTATCAAAGCTCTCTTAAAGCTTTCGGAATGCCTTTGCCAAAATCTTTGTTTGGTAAGCCAATTCCAAATATAACTTCCTGGAGCTTTGACCATGGTTTATTGAATCGGACACGTGCTATCGACGATGTTGCATTTTTTAGCGATGTTCATGCCCGTATGCAGCAATCTATGTCTGTTGAATCAAATCACATAGTGACATTCTCAGATGGTGGTGCGTTAGCAAATGAAATTGCCGCACAAATGCCAGCTGGTTCCATAGACGGAGTGGCAAACGTAGCGGCAACAACTCTGAGAGACACTCCACCACCCAAACCTGGCATCATGGGGTTTTTCGTCAATTCAATTCATGACCCAACCATTCCAATTGATGGCGGTCCCGGCCCGCAGTTAACAAAGTGGTTGCCCAAAGTTGGTCAACGAAACATCCTACGATCTCAACCAGGGCTGCAAGAGGCACGCTTTGCAGAAGCTAACGGACTTTCACCAAATCCGGTCATAACCGATACTCCTGTTTATACGCAAAGAGATTATTCAGTATCGCCTGATGATGAAGTTAAGGTTAGAGCCTTTAGATTGAAGAGAGGAGGGCACACTTGGCCTGGACGTGATACCGGTGACGGTACCAATACTGCTTTTACGCAAGCTAACGGTCAAACGGTTTCGAACGAGGAATTCCCGACCAACGACTTGATTGTTCGTTTCTTTACTCGTAACAGGCCCATACAGCGTACTCTTAGCGATACAACCCCAGATTCGTCAACTGGCTAAGATTCCCGATATTTTCTATACACAATTACCTATCCTATAAAGGATATAAGGGTTGGTTTCTCCGGCCTTGCTACAATTGCCAAGCTCTTGTAGACCTTTGCGTGCGCAATAATGCTATTTAACAGCTTTCAATATCTGCTGTTCCTGCCATTGGTAGTAGCTTTGTATTGGGTGTGCGGCGTTCGTTATCGTCCGCTCATTTTGCTTGTCGCCAGTTATTACTTTTACATGAGCTGGTTTGCTGCCTACGGTTTGCTTATCGGTGGGCTGACTGTAGTTAATTACTTGTTCGGTCTTGGGGTGGCTAAAACTAGCGGTGAGGGCAATCAACGAAAAGCATTATTTATCGCGGGCATATTGCTGAATCTAGGTAGTTTGGCGTTTTTCAAATATGCAAACTTTCTAAGTGAATTCTTTTTTGGTCTTGGGGCAGGTTTTGGCAGCGCTCATGCAGATATTCCACATTGGAATATCGTGTTGCCCTTGGGTATTTCCTTTTTCGTTTTTGAATTTATTCACTACTTGAGTGATGTATATGGTGGCAACCAACCAATAAAAGATCCCCTCCGCTTTGCGCTTTTTGCTTCATTCTTCCCTTCGCAAATTGCTGGACCAATTAAAAGATACGAAGACTTTGATGCGCAAATCCTGCATGAAAAGCGATTCTCGCCGGTTTCGTTCAACCGAGGTATTGCCCTAGTTCTGGAAGGTATGTTCAAAAAGGTTGCACTAGGTGATAGTTTGGCAGTGCTTGTGCAAAGAGGTTTTGCTTCAACGCAATATTTGGCACCTTGTGATGCATGGATATCAGTATTGGCGTTTGCATTGCAGATCTACTACGATTTTTCCGGATACACAGACATTGGGCGCGGTAGCGCCATGTTGTTGAATATCGACCTGCCTGAAAATTTCAACATGCCATATCTTTCCGCATCGCTAATTGAATTTTGGCGGCGTTGGCATATGAGCTTATCCTTTTGGTTGCGAGATTATCTCTACAAACCTCTTGGTGGCTCACACGGTGGCGGACTCAGGCAAAACCGCAATCTCTTTATCACCATGCTTTTGGGCGGACTTTGGCATGGTGCAGCATGGCATTTCGTATTCTGGGGAGCTTTTCATGGAACCGGACTTGTTCTCAATCATGCCTGGCGGAAATTTATTGGTGGTTCCTCAGATGAAGGCCCGTTGATAATAAGGGTAATATCGACTCTCATGACATTTGTGTTTGTTCTTTTGGGATGGGTCTTATTTCGAGCAGATACATTCGAGCTGGCTATGCTCATGTACAAACACATGTTCCTATCGATTACGCCATCCATGCAAGCTGGGTTTTTATATGAGGCTTTTGGACAATCATTTTTGCCCGCCGCTTTCAGTTTCTACGTTACGTTTCAATTGATTCGTTACTTGTATACAAAACGCTTTTCAAATGTTCCTCAACTCGGGCAAATTTCCGTTGGCGAGCGCATAAGTTGGCGGTTTTGGTGGACCCCCTCATCTGCGGTAATGCTGGCATCCTACGCCGGTTTCGCTCTCGTTATTTTGAGTCTTGCCAGTAAGAAGTCAGCTCCATTTATTTACTTCCAATTCTGAAATGCCGAATTCAACTCTCACTACTGCTAAGCCAACTGCCTCTATATCGCCGACAAGAAATGAGCGTTTTTCTTCAGCACGACGATTTGTATTTATCTCTCAGCCCTGGGCTCGAACAGTTCGGGCAGTTCTGCAGTTTGCGACCTGTTTTTCCTTTGTAATTGCAGCTCTGGAAGCCTTTCTTTGCTTTTATCACATTGGCGAACAAGAGTATTTGAAAGTTGATCCGAACCTTGGCTTAGTTCACCTGGAAAATAAATTGGTGACGGATAGATCGGAGTTTTATTCGGTTAGCAAAATAAGTTCGGATGGGTTGTGTGACGTCGAACATCAAGTCACAAAGGCACCCAATGTGAGGCGTATAGCTCTTTTGGGCGACTCGATGACAGAGTCAATACAAGTCCCTTTGGACATGCGTTTTGCACGTCTTTTAGAAAAGAAGTTGAATGCAAATTCAAAACCGCAATATGAAGTGCTGAATTTCGGAACGGGAGCATTTAGTACTGGGCAAGAATATTTGCAGTATATCTCTCAAGTGCGAGCCTATAAGCCGGACTGCGTAGTCCTCATGTTCCATCAAGGTGACGAAATCAAAAATGGACCGACAGCCTCGGCATGGTCTTTAAGACCAACTTTCACATTGGATGATCGAGGCTTTCCGCAAGTTCGCTTTAGCGAGTTTGATACCTGGAGGCAAAGCAGCTCTTCATTGCCTTTAACGTTTTTTGACTGGGGAAGGCGCAATAGCCACATCTGGCAAGCACTTTTGCAGATGCACAGTGTTGTAAAAAACGATCGGACATTCAAGCGGACAAGCGATGCATTGGAACATCTATTTTATAAGCCCTCTCAAAACAGATCAGAGGAACTTGCCCTGCAAGCAGATCGCAAACGACTATGCACCGCAACTTGCTTGAGCGAAGACCAAGGGCAGCTTCATCCTGTGACTGACCAAAGGCAGCAGTGGAAGCTGACATTAGCGATCCTGTCGTTCTTGAATGCATCTTGCCGACACGATGGTTGCGAACTAAAAGTTATATCTTTGCCAGCCCTTGAAAATCGTAGCAATTTCCAAAACCAGTTCAAATCCGTTATCGCTCTTGCAGCAGCTGATCGCTTCTATGCAAAGGATCTTGCTGCCACTTTCGATGCCGCCAAAAATCAGGATACTGATTCTCTCTTTCTCACCGGGCACTTATCACCAAGAGGGCATACTCTAGTTGCTGATGCCTTATTCCGATGCCTTAAATAGAATCCCTAATACAAAATCATTGAACCTGAGCGCCACTCGAAGCAAGAAAGTGGTTAGAACTGGCTAACTTTGTGGCAAGCATCTTCTCTAGTTTGACGCTGCCTGAACCGTTTAAATGCACGGTGTCGTTGAAGTCTGATTTGCTGAAGAGCTTTTGATTGTTCAAATCCCAAAATTCGGTATTGGGACGATTGCATCGTTGAGAAACACTCGACAGGTAATTTTGATATACGCCGTTTGGCAAAATCCGCATATTCTCAGGCAGAAGCGGCATGTTCACAACTATGACGTTTGTGCCTACAGATGAGCAGTATGAAATGAGGCGATCCAGGAAACCAAGTTGCTGGTTAAAATTCTTTGCATTGATTGGCAAATAGCGAATTCTGTATTCGTCACTATTGTCCTTCCATGCGGTTTCACTTGCATCTTTTGGATGTTGGGACCACTGCCCTGTGAAGATCTCCTGCGGATCTCCAAACAGCGATTGGATGGCGAATTGGTCCATAGACATGCCGCCACGTGATCTGTGCAGTATGTCGTCAAAGTAGTAGTTAATGACGCTTCGTTCCAGTCCTTTTTCATAGCAAAGGAAATCTTCCTTATGTGTGTAGAGCGGCAATTTGTCCTGGATCGCTTTTTGCAAAATGTCTTTGCTCGGAAGCTCGCTTTCGTCAAACAACGGTTCTCTGGCGATGCGCTTAGCATATCGTGCTGTTTGAGAACTGAGCAAACCTGGAAAACGATTGTCCAGGAAATCCCGAGGACCCAAACCGAGAACAACAAACTTTGGATGGTGCTCTTCTGTGATGAGGGCACGCATGAGGGCGTAGTAGTCCGAAATCATTGCACCATGCAATCCGATCGAGAATGTTGAAATCGGCTGACTGGAAAGCTTTGAGACTGTGTCTTGGAGACATTTGCATTGATGGTCAATGGTGGGATCAACAGGAACTTGACGGTAGCGGGCTTCTCCACAAGTAAAGACGCGATACATAAGCGAGGAACCGAGTAGCACCACATCTGGTGCAGTGGCCAAACTTCTATAGCCCTGGACTTTCCACCAAACGAGGTTATGAGCCGGATTGTCATACGAATCGGCTCGAAAGATGTATTGGGTCCAAACGTTAATCGCGGCGAATATGAAAAGCGCTGCAACGCACGTACTGATCTTTTTTCCTAGAGTGCCAATCGGCGCCAAAATCTTGATCCCAAGTAGTGAAGTTAAACTATAGCGTGCCAAGAGTTTGGGGCGGGTTACCTGAGAGAATGCAAATGTTACTGGGGCGCGAAAATCAGGCTGGCAAACAAAATTACCAGCACAGTGGAGGCTAAAAACGAATAAGTAGCTTCTTTGCGAATTGCAAAGGCGCAAATCGAGGCACTGACGCGTAATATCGGTGTGGCAACCAGCAAAAATAATCCCAGTTCAATGTAGGCAATGCCATCCCCTTGACGCAACCCATCTGAAATGGCCGATAGTTTAATTGGGTTAATCTGAGGGATCTGCTTAATTAGCGTTGCATAAGCCGGTACTGTTTGCGATCCATGCTGTTCGAGAAATTGAAAGCCGCCCATGCTCACTAGGAAAAGCGAAGTCATTAAACCGTATTGAAGCACTTTTGCCAGCATCAATTTAATCGGATCTAAATTTGGTTCTCTATCCAACTTATTGCGCTCCTGCAAAGCCTTTTATGAGCATCTGTATGCCGGTTACAAAAACACCAACGGTAAAGAGAACACGCAGAGTCTTCACCTTCATTTTGACGAGTAACCTGGCGCCCAGGAAGCCTCCGCCAGTCACGCCAAGCAGAACAGGCAATGCCAGGATTGGTTCAACGTAACCTTTAGAAAAATAAATAGCGCTGGCGGCAGCGGCTGTAACACCAATCATGAAACTGCTTGTCGTAGTCGAAACTTTGAAGGGTAAATTCATAACTCGGTCAAGAGCAAATACTTTGAATGCACCTGACCCGATGCCCAATAAACCAGAGGCAGTTCCGGCCAGCGCCATGACACTGAAACCACCTAATACATGATTGGGTGAGTAGGAAATGCTTTCACCATGTTCGATATAGCTGTCTGTCAGTTTCAGGTTTTTGGCAATGGGATCCGGCTGTGACAGGTGTTTGTGATTACCGTTAGCGACAAGCAAATTTGAATATGATGCATAGATGAGGACCATTCCAAACAAAACGGCAATTAGAGATTGGTTGAGAACGGTTGCCAAATGAGCGCCTAGAATAGCACCTGATGTGGTGGCAATCTCGAGCACAGCGGCAATTCTAATATTAGTATATGGGCCTTTTAGGAATTCTACCGATGCGGCGCAACTGCCTGCGATCACAGCAATGAGGGCTGCACCGGCTGCGTGGTGTACATCAATCCCGAAATAGAGAACGAGAAGGGGCACGACAATCATGCCACCGCCAAGACCAGTGAGAGCGCCGAAAACTCCTGCAAAGAGTGAGCATGTGGCGATGATTAAAGTGAATGCAAAAATTGTCAAATAGAACGCGATCCCTGTCCAGCTGTCGCGACCTTGCCAGCTTTGAGCTTGTCTAAAAAATTGGCGAGACGTTGCAATGCTATTTCTATCTTTTCAAGGCTGGTAGCATATGAACATCGAACATGTGCTTCGGCACCGGCACCGAAAGCAGTGCCAGGCACAACCGCCACGTGCTCTTCAAACAATAACTTTTCGGCAAATTCTTCAGATGGCAGTCCGGATATGCTCACATCTGGAAAGGCATAGAATGCTCCTTTCGGCATGTGGCAGGTTAAACCAATTGCATTCAAACCTTTAACGATCACTCGGCGTCGCCGGTTATATTCCTGCACCATTTCGGTTACCGATGCCTCCGCACTCTTTAAAGCCTCAAGTGCGGCTTTCTGACCGGTAATCGGAGCACAAAGAATGGTATAGGAGTGAATTTTCATCATGGCCTGGAGAATTTCACGCGGAGCACAGGCAAAGCCGATTCTCCAACCCGTCATTGCATAAGATTTCGAAAAGCCATTAAGGGTGATGGTTCGCTCCCAGGCATTGGGCAGACCGGCAATGCAGATATGCTCACCCTCGTAAGTGAGGCGATCGTATATTTCGTCACTAATGATGTACCAATTCTTGCGACGGGCTAAATTGACAATTTCCACCAGCTTTTCCTTGGGCATGGTTGAACCGGTGGGATTCGATGGATAGCCCAACAGAATCGCTTTTGTCCTGGTCGTAGCCTGTGCTTCAAGCTGAGCGGCAGAAACGGTGAAATCATCAGCCTGGGTGGTTACTACACCAACCGGTTTGCCTCCCGCTAAGACAACGCACGGCTTATACGAGACATAACATGGCTCAGGGATGAGAACTTCGTCACCTGGATCTAAAATGGCTCGCATAGCGAGATCCATACCTTCTGAAACACCGACTGTTACTAAAATCTCGTTGTCGGGGTTATAAGATACGCCGTAAAGATTTTCGAGATGGTCATTTATCGCTTTACGCAGTTCCAAGAGACCATAGTTAGATGTGTACGTTGTTAGGCCGCGCTCTAGAGAATAAATGGCTGCTTCCCGCACTACCCATGGTGTCACAAAATCGGGTTCGCCTACACCCAGTGATATAACGTCCTTCATCTGTGCTGCAATGTCGAAGAACCGTCGTATCCCTGAAGCAGGAAGGGTTCGAGCCACTGCTGATAAAGGGGGAAGAGGATTTTTGTCGGCGCCGTTTTTATCCATTTTCTATCAAGGTGTTACGACAAGGCGCTCGTCTTCTTCTACATCTACGAAGATAGTGCCGTCTTCCTTATAGCGCTTAAGGAGGAAGTGCGTTTCTGTCCCTTGCACACCTTCTATTACTGCCAATTTTTCTGCAACAAATCGACCTAATTCTCGAATGTTCAGTCCTTCTACGACTACGCGCAGGTCAGCCCCGCCTGATACCAACCAAACACTTTGTACTTCCGGATAGCGATATATTCGTTCAGCTACGGCATCAAAACCAACATCTCTTGCCGGCGTTACCTTTACATCAATAAAAGCCAGTACCTTTTCGGTTCCTGCCTTATCCCAATCGATGATTGTCTTGTAACGCTTAATAATGCCTTTGCTCTCATATTCCGTAACAGCAGAGCGGATGTCGTCCTCTGTCCGGCCAGTAAGTGTTGCAAGCTTACTTACGGAAGTGCGTGCGTCTTTAGCGAGTAAATGGAGTATTTCGTCTGGTTGTGAATTAGGCATAGCTCAAAAATTCTAGCGTATCTGAGCCTTCCTGTCGTTTTCTTAATTCTTTAACTGGAAGTGAGTGTTGGATACAGCTAACATTAGCGGGTCTAAACGCCGCTAACTGGTCCATTCGGGTACGGATATTTCTCTCCTACCTTCTCTCAAACGATATACGTCTTAAAGCGATGTCTTCTGATCGACCGGTCAAAACATTTCCGCAGTTTCCGCTTGCCTGCGCTTGCTTTTTCCTTATCATTGCAGTCATTTGTGCAATGCCACCATGGATTGCAAAGGAAGGCATGTATGGTTCTTTGGCAGATAAACATGAGCGTCTGCTTTCGACTTCTTCTCCTAAAGTGATATTGGTTGGCGGTTCTAACCTTGCCTATGGAGTAGATAGCGTTCAGCTGGAGAAGTCACTCCATATGCCTGTAGTGAATCTAGGACTGTGCACAAACTTTGGTCTTGCGTTCATGCTTGAAGAGCTAAAAGGACATATTGGTCAAGGAGATGTTGTAGTTCTGTCGCCGGAGCATGAGTTGTTTTACGATTTGGTTTACGGTTGTCGGGATGTTTTTCACGCCGTGGAAGCGTATCCACCCGCTGCCGCCTGGATATTGGCGTCATACGAAGAGCATCCAGCCCGTAGTTTAAGTTTTCTCAAAAACTTGCAAAGTTATGTTTCTGCAAAATGCCACTATATATACAGCCAAGCTTTGGCTGGTAAAACGGACAGTTTTGATACCAGTTTAGGGGCCAGACATTTCTTCAATAGCGAAGGGGATTACTGCGGCGATGCCGCTATGAAACCAATTGTTTTTGACAATCTTGATTTGATTCCGGCTTCTTCGTTTGACGAGGATTCAATTTCGATATTGAACGACTTCTATGAGTACGCTAATGCCAGAGGTGCAACGATGTTGTTATCCCCGCCTGCTGAAAGTGTGAATAGTTACGTTCAGTCGAAAGAGGATGTGGGCAGGTTGTATGACGTCCTCAATTCGCACCTAAAGGCCAAGATTGTTGCTTCCCCAGCTGTTCTTGCTCTTCCAAACGATGAGTTTTTTGATTCGCCATATCATCTTCGCTACGAATATCGAGGTTTCCGCACTAAAGTCTTGGCCAAAAACATTCGTCACAGCCTCCAGATTAGCCAGCGCTGAATGGTGCATCCGAAACCGGAGAAAGTGCCGCAGTTTCTCAACGAACTATTTGCAGCAATGTTTGCTCAAACTAGTTTAGCTCGACAATAATTTCTCTTCGGCCACTTCTATAAATTGAGCAAAGTTATGGGTTGATTGCCGTAACTTTAAAGGTTCGAACAGCTTTTTCATGTCCTCTTTGCCGCCGGCTGAAAGGGGAAGCAATTCTTGACTCTTCAAGTCCGTTAAGCGCTTGGAAAATATTTCAAGCCCATCTGGTTCGGACTGTGTATGAACGAATTCTTTTAGGACCCGGAAAAACGTTTTCACATCATTTTCATCGTCAAGCGAATTGATTGGCACCCCGATACTTCGTAGCTTTGCCAGGGCTTCTTTGAACGTTTCGTTTTCATCAGTACCCTTAACTGCGACAAGTAGAGGCGCTATTACTTTTAAAAGTTCAAAGAAGTCTTGCTCTGCTTGCTGTTTCGCTTCGCTGCTTGTTTTTTCAACGACATGAGCGGCTGCCATGGCACTTTCAGTTTGCTTTCTAAGCAAATCTAACTGTATTTTGCTTTCCTCTACAGCTTTCGTTGCCTCAGCAAGCTTGCCAACGGAGTTCGTTACGTACACCAAAATAAATGCCAGTGCAATGGCACTTAATCCGAAAGCTATCAGAAGAATTTGGTCGATTGCCATAGCGATATATTCACAAGTTCTTCAGGAATATTGGCTAGATTTATATCAGAGAGCAACGGGCGGAAGAATTCAATTTTGAGTTCTTTCCGCCCAAGATTCAAGACGGATTTGCACCCGGCGACAAATTGAACGGCTAGCGTAATCGGAGAGTACAGTCATGGCAGTTAGGGGACAAGCGCGAATCAAGTCTAGAGCGCGATTGTGTGCCATGGATAGTACAGTTGCGAATAGCAATCAACAGCAAGCGAACGCTAGCTGCTCCTTGTCTGCCAATCCGAATTCCTGCAAGGCCGGTGTCTGTTCAATAGACGGCGATTTCTCAAAAGCTCTTAGAATTTCAAAAGAACGCGAAACGGATTCTAATTAAGCGGAAACATGAATAGCTTTTGTTTTGATTGCGCTTCATGCAATTCGATTTGATGAGCGCTGTCCTCTAATTTTTCAGCATCGCTGCTTTTGCCCGTTACTTTTAGGACTGCGGCTAATCTTCTCAGCGGCACTATCATGTTTACGTCTTGCCCCCCAAAACACTTGCTTATTCCGTCTAAGGCTTGGCGATAGAACTTTTCAGCAGACTTATGGTCTGCTTTCTTTTCAGAGAGATCGCCCAGACCAACTGCGCCCATAACGAGTGGTGCATAAATGGCAGGGCCACCTTGCGACTTCAGCATTTTGAATGTCTTTTCCGCTTCAATATAGTTATTTTCACCAATTTTTATGTAGCCCATAGTTTGTTGCGAGAAAAATGTATTGACGTCTGGACCGTTCTCCTTTTTGAGATCGTTCATAACTTGCCAGCACATTGTTTCAGCCTGTTTATAGCGCTTGAGTTTTAGATTGACGTCTGCCAGCCAGAGCAATGCGCTATTACGATTTTGCATGGTGGCGCCATTTTTTACATCTAGAATTTTGAAGCGTTGTGCATAAAGTCTTTCAGCCTTTAAATAATCTTTTTGCTTCCAATAAAGATCACCAAGCGCGGAAATAGAGCGTAAAAGGTTATAGCTTGTCGGGCCAAAGATTTTGGTTTTGAGAGCAATGGCATGTTTTAGTGAATTTTCTCGACTGGTTGGATTTTGATGGGCAATATAGGAATCAGCTAAATCATCCAGCCAGACGATGACTTCCGATGAGGCTAGTCCTTTCTTTTGGACGTTTAAATCAAGTTGCATAATTTGCTGAAAGTAAGGCTCTGCTTTTTCGTATTGGCTATTTAGGACAAGAGAAGAGGCTAGTCGAACCGTGCTTTGCAAATATTCCGGTGAGCCAATTCCATAGGTGGTTTTTGCATATGCTGCTGCCTCCTTGAATTTTTCGCTGGCTGCGAAATATTCACCGGCTAGATGGTCTGAATCACCGGCATCTTGAAGTTGCTGCCACTTCGTAGGAGTGGTTGCGCAAGCCGAAAGAGGCACAGTAGGCACAAGCATCAAAGCAACTAATAAGATGCGCCAGGCTAGCAACATATTTGGCCCTCTCATTTCAAAACAAACTTGAGTCCTTCCACAAGATTGCTTGGAGTTATGGCTGGGGCTTCGCCGGGCACCTCAATTACCTTCACGTCTATATCGCGGTTACGCAAACTTCTGCATAGGTTTCTTTGCAGTTTTACTGTGTTAACAGCATCCAAAGTTGCAGTCACAAGAGCAACTTTGCCATCGGTTGGAAACAATGGCCAATTGGCTTCCAGACTGTTGTTGAAGTACTCAGCGGCAACGGCTTTTATTTTGTCATTCACGGAATTTAAAAACTCTTTTTGAGGAACGGCCCATTTTCCCCCAAAGGTTTGTTCCATGCTGTTTTTTACATCAGCACTGGCTGTCTGCTGATATAAAGCAACAAGATCGCTAACAGCAGAAGCTGCCACGACGCCGCCTATTTTTTCTTTGATGTCTTTTGGAGCGCAGGCGTAATAATTCAAGGCTGTGGTGCCACCCATGTCCGAACCCATAAGGACAATTTTGTCGGTTGGATGGGAGGCTACAAATTCATGGACGTTGTGAGTGATGTCAAGGCGAGCACTGCGTTTGCCCCAGGAGCCTTTTCCGCCATAGTTGAGTGAAAGAATTGTCACGGATGGAAATTCTTTTTGAATGGCTTCAGCGATGGTCGTGCCTGGTTTTCCAGTAAAAGGTTCGATGTAAGTCTCGTTTAGCTTATGCAGGTAAACCACAAGAACGGAAGAACCCAGAAAAGACTTATTTGCTGGCAAAAGAAAAGCGTAGTTGTCTTCCTTATTATTTACTTCGCTTTGAAAAGATTGCGTTGTGACATTGAGAGCAGCTTGGGCAACTGGAACGGCTATATATAAAGCTGCCAACAGCAATGCCCAGAGCAAAGAAGAAATGAACCGGCGGCTGAAGGGCACGCAAGGCGGCGCTTGAAAAACTAAATGCGAGTAGGCTTTGATTCGGCGGACCAAGTGTCGTCAACATGTCGATGTCTACGAAGACATTTTATAAGGGAAAGGCGTCCTCTTGCTCTCTTGGCTAGCCAGCAACTAGAATTATTCAGCTTGCAAATGAGGTTTCCTATGCCTTTCCTTTTACTGCTTGTGACTATGTTCTTTTGGGCTTGCAGTTCTGCCTTTGCTGATCAAGCAGGGGCTAAGAGTAAAAGCGATACCACTGGCAGTGCCAGAGTCATAACCCCGACAACGATAGCAAGAATTGATACCTTCGTAACGCAAAAGTGCCAAGAAATTGGAATAGCCGGATACGGCATTGAAGTTATTGACCATGGCAAGGTTGTTTATTTGAAAACGTTTGGATTTGCCGATATCGACCAGCGCACGCCTGTTACACCCCAAACCATATTTGGCCTGGCGTCTGTGACAAAAACCTTCACCGCTTTAGCTTTGCTCAAACTAGTAGAGGATGGCAAGGTCAATTTGGATGACCCGATTGGTAAATATATTGATAAGAGTCCTGATTCTTGGAACGGAATTACCGTTCGCAACCTGGCATTAATGACTGGTGGTTTTCCGCACGATGTGGAAGGAAATCTTACCTGGACCGAGCAATTGAAGGAAATCAAACAGCGACCGCTTTTGTTCGAGCCAGGCAGCCGCTATCAGTATTCGAATATAAGTTATCGTTTGATCGGACAGATTATTGAAAATGTGGCAGGCGAAAGATATTTAGAATACGTCAGCAACGCTGTGCTGCAGCCCGCCGGCATGAACTCAACCGGTCCGTGGGAAAAAATGCGTTCCACAGGTGCTCTCGCCACGCCTTATAAAGGAATGCCGAATGGTGGTCTTCAGCCTGTTGAGTACAAACCTTCCGCGCAAAACTTTTCAGCCGGCATGCTTTGTTCAAGCCTGGAGGATATGGCGAAATATGCAACCGCTCTTGCAGACCATAGTTTTATCGGCTCTGCCGGCTACCGAACGATGTGGAATTCTAGACCGACTTTGTATGATGGCGCTACCAGTTATTGGGGTTTCGGTTGGGGTGCAAAGCCAGGTCCTAACGGAGTGCAAAAGGTAGGCATGAATGGCGGACTACCAGGCGTTGCCTCATCAATACTGATATTTCCTGATTACAAAATTGAAGTGATCGCACTAAGCAGTGTCCGAAAGAAATCGATTCCACAGATAGCTCAGGCAGTAGGAGCGATTATTTTTGGAAAACTCCAGGCGCCAGAAGAGAGCCCGGACGAGTAAGTAATGGCGGGCTAAAGCGCACCAATCGCAGAGAAGCCGACGGAGTCGCCGCCGGAGCGCTTGTAAATAAACAGGCACGCCAAAAGGTGGCCCTTAAGGTCACCCAGAAAAAACTAACCTAAATAAGCGAATTTGAGCAGCACGGCGAAGGTTGCTTGCATTAGAATCAGAATTGAGGGGTGTTTAGGTGTTTGAAACCGGCACTTGCCAAATTTGATGGATAAGCTTGGTAGGTCTAAACCGAATAAGCGAAATCTCGTTCTAATGCAACGAGATATTTGGGCGCTCGTTCAGCTTTACCTTCACCGAACGATTGGTTCAAGCCAACTGGCGCGTCTTTGTTTCCCAGATATAAGCTACGAGACAGCTCGAAAGCGGCTTCGACGCCTGCAGCAAGCTGGTTTTACGGCGTCTGCTTCTAGTGGGCGAATGGAGGGACGTGGTCGTCCTGAGCTGATTTACTTTTTGACTGGTTCAGGCGCAAAAGCTCTTGAGCAAAATCGCGGCATTTCGTGGGAAACAATCCCAACCGGTCCGCCCCACACATACCATAAAGAACATTTTTTGCGACTGGTCGATGTTCGGCTTGCTTTGCAGGAAGCACAGAACACTCAATTGCTTGCCGACCTCGAGTTCACAACCGGCCGTGAATTTTGGAAAGAGCTTTCTGGCGAAGTAATAGTTTCAGAAGAGCAGGCAGATGCCACTATATCTTTTCGATATCCGGAGACGGACCCGCTCTCCATTCTTCTAGAAATCGATACGGGAAATTTCCGGCAAACCAGGCACTGGGAGCCGAAAATCCGAGCCTTCCTCAAAACCGGATTTCCTATTTGGGTGGTTACTGGAAGTGCACCGCGTATCTCAACACTTAGGAAATGGACGCAGCCTCTTCTTGAAGAAGCAAACGTTGGTCCGGGGAAATGCATCTTTGGAGTCTACCAAGACATTGTAGACAACGGTATATTTGGTGCGACCTGGTACCGCACCGATGGCAGTATCACAAATCTGCGCCCCAGTCTTAAGGTTTAATGAGGGTTTCGGCAAAGTGGCAGGCCGAAAAATGACCCGGAGTAATCTCTCTTAGAGGAGGGACCTCTGCTCGGCAGCGGTCTTGCGCCACCGGGCAGCGAGTATGAAAAGCACAGCCAGGAGGAGGATTTGCCGGACTCGGTAGATCGCCCTGGAGTAATATCCTCTTGCTTCGATCAAAGTGGGGGTCGGGGATGGGAGCGGCACTAATGAGTGCTTGCGTATAAGGATGGAGAGGTTGTTTGTAGACTTGTTCGCATGGGCCATGTTCCACGATCTTTCCTAGATACATCACTGCAATACGATCGCTTATATAGCGCACCACGTCAAGATTGTGTGCTATGAACAGATATGTAAGTTGAAACTCTTTTTTCAAATCAATCAACAAATTCAGTATTTGAGCTTGCACACTTACGTCTAACGCCGATACAGGTTCATCTGCAACGATCACTTTCGGTCGCAGTGCAAGTGCTCTTGCTATGCCGATTCTTTGCCTTTGGCCGCCAGAAAATTCATGTGGATATCTGTTAGCCATCTCTTTGGATAGTCCAACGAGATCCAAAAGATTGTTTATGCGATCGGTGAGTTCTTTCCCTTTGGCGATCTTGTGCACCTCCAGGGGCTCTGCCACTATCTGCGCTACCGTCATGCGCGGGTCTAAGCTGGCATATGGATTTTGAAAAACAATTTGTAAATTGCGACGAATGCCTTTCAAGGTTTGAGCATTGCAGTTGAGAATGTCGACACCGTCGAAATTGACCTCACCTTCAGTGGCGGGTAAAAGCCGCAACATAACTCGCCCCAGAGTGGATTTACCACAACCGGATTCTCCAACTAGGCCGAGCGTTTCACCGGCAACAATGTTGAGATCAATGCCATCAAGGGCACGCACTGCTCCAACTTGCCGATTGAAAAAACCTTTGCGAATTGGAAAGTGCTTTTTTAGATTCTTGACCGTAACTAAATCTGTCACCGCAACCTCAAATAAAAAGGCTTACAACTCGGTTGTAAGCCTTTGATTATAGATGCACCGTGGAGGAGTTACGAGTGCTGTCTATGGAAGTTTGACGCTTAAAGTGTTAATGGCTCTGGAGAGGTTTTGGAAGAGCTTGCCAACCAATGTCTTTTCATCTTCGATAAGCTCAGAACTTACCCAGCCGTAGCGAAGCTGTTGATAACGACGCATGGAGGCGCGTTGGGAGCGACCGCGGACGACATTACCTTGGTGTCTGGCGCGGCGTGCAGCAGAAGATGGCTCCATGTCCCAGTGATGGGCGTAGTAGCTTTCTAGCTCCCGGTCGTTGATTTGATCAGTCAGTTGTACCGGTAAACCAGCACCGGCACCATATGTGGTGTAACTTTCTGCTTCGTGACCATAAGAACCCCACATTGCTCCTTTTACAGAGGGTGAGTTTGGTTCACGGATGAAGATGGTCCAGAACACTCCATAAAGGATGGCTAATTCAACAGCGATAATCAAATATGCGACCATGATTCCCTCCTGGCTCGGATCGGAGCCCTGAGATAAAAGGACAATATACAAAGGCGAAAGGGATGAAAAAACGTTTTGCTTAACGTTAAGTAACAGTTTAAACAAATCTATTCAAATTGCTAGGGGTTTCTAATATTAATCCGGTTCTCAAGTGGTTAATTCTGTTCGGCGCTATCTCCCATCAGAGTTGGGTTTCCAGCGTTAGATCAGCTCTTCAGAGCTTCCAGGGTTTTCCGAGTGTGTTGGATTTCTGTAATTGTTTCTTTACCTTTATCCGCATGTATGACATCGGTTTTTTTGGGAAATTCATGACAACGGAATCTATATGACAATGAAAGTAGCCGTCGTAGGAGCTGGCACGATGGGCTCTTCCATCGCAGTTTGCATTGCAAAAAAGAATATTCAAGTATTTCTCAAAGAAATAAATATAGAAGCACTTGAAACAGGAATGGAAAACATCGAGCGTACATTGAATGGTCTTGCTAAACGCGGTCTTTCAAGTGACGAGTGCAACGCCATCAAAAAACGCATTGTGCCTGTGACATCTTTTAAAGAATTGCAAGATGCCGACCTGGCAATTGAAGTAGTTCCTGAAGATCTAGCTATCAAAAAAACGGTACTCGGTGCGATCGATAGGTCCTGTAAACCAGATTGTGTTATCGCCTCCAACACGTCCAGTTTTTCGATTACTCAACTTGGCTCTTTTACAAAAAGGGCGGACAAAGTTATAGGCATGCATTTTTTCAATCCTGCTCATGTTATGGAGCTTGTAGAGGTTGTACCTGGTCTTCTTACCTCTAACGAAACGGTAAGTGCTGCCATTACATTTGGTGAAAACTTGGGGAAGCTTGCCGTGCGCGTTGAGGAATGTGCAAGTTTTCTCGTAAACCGTTTACTTGGTCGCTACGTCAATGAGGCAGTCTTTTGTTTGCAGTCAGGTTTGGCCACGGTTGAGGAGATAGACGAGGCCGCCTGTCAGCTCCTTATGCCGATTGGCCCTCTTGCACTTCGAGATATGAACGGGCTAGATGTCGGTCTTTCTGTTGCACAATTCAACTATCAAGAATATGGCGAACGATTCCATCCGCCTGAATTGCTCATAAATATGGTCGCCAAAAAACAACTTGGCCGAAAAGTACTTTCCGGATTCTATACATATGATGCAGAAACGCGTAAAAAGTTGGGTGTGAATCCCGATCTACCAACGAGCAGTAAGGAATTACGGTTCGATGCACGACGTCTTTTCTTGCCGATGATCAACGAAGCGTTTCTTGTTTTGCAAGAAAAAATCTGTGCTCCAAATATGATAGATCCAGCTTTGAAGGCAGGACTGAACATGCGCAAAGGACCGCTTGAATATGCAAGCGAAGTTGGCTTTGAAGTTTGCTTGAACGAAATTGAAGAGCTCTTTCGTTCAGTAGGCGAACGATTTCGGCCAGCCCCTCTTTTGAAGCGTTATGTGTGGGCCGGCAAGACGTCGATATCCTGAGAATGAAGATGCAATTAAGCAAAAAGCGAGAGGACTTTATTGCCGAGCCATTGGCGATTGTGATCGTATTGGTTGTTTCTGTTCTTCTTTATTATATTGGTCTTGGCTGTTTTGGAGTTACCGATCCTGGCGAAGGTTACTATGTTGAAGCGGCACGTGAAATGGTTGAAAGCGGCGATTTCATAACTCCGCATCTTAACTATCAGATTTATTTTTCCAAGCCCATTCTTACCTTTTGGATCATGGCATTCAGTTATCTTTGCCTTGGTGTAAATGAAGTTGCGGCGCGCTTGCCATTTGCCATTCTGGCGACACTCTTATTTCTTGCCACTTATCGAATAGGCAAAGGCATTGGTGGCAGTCGTTGTGGATTGATCGCTGCTTTGATCGCAGCAACATCGCCGCTCATGATGGCCTTTGTAAAACTGTCGCCCATCGATATCGCATTTGCATTCTTTCTTGATCTCGCTGTTTTCGCTTTTGCTCTTACTTGCTTGCTGCAAGAAAGTAAGTGGTGGCCTTTAGTTTGGGTTGCGCTTGCTCTTGCTGTTTTAACCAAAGGTCCAGCCGGTATAGTGCTCTTTTCGCTTGGCGTTGTCCTCTTCCTTTTAGCAGAAAGAGCTTCAATTGCAGTCAATTACTCGCGCTTGAAAGCATTGCATCCTTTTTGGGGTCTGACGATATTTTTCGTTTTGACACTGCCTTGGTATCTAGCAGTATCTGATGCTACAAAAGGTCTATTTCTAAAAGTCTTTTTTCTCTATGAAAATTATGCTCGTTTCTCCGGACATACCAATCTTGCCCACACGGTTTGGTATCACTATTTTATCGTGCTCTTGTATGGTTTTTTTCCGTGGATAGTTTTGGTCTTGCCAGCGCTTAAAGATGCTGTCCTTCGTTGCGATTACAACCTGCAGTCTCGTAAAGCTCTTTTGTTTATTACGGTCTGGGCCGTTTCCTTTTTTGCGTTTTTCAGTTTCTCAAAAACGCAATTGGACACATACATGCTGCCCCTCTTGGCGCCGCTTTCCATTTTGGTTGGATCTTATATTGAATCCGCTTTGAAAACTGGTATTCGCACAAAAATGCACAGTCGATGGCTTAAAGCTTTTTGCCTCACTCTCGTTGTTTTGTTCTTAATTGGATTACCTTCGTTTTTAGTTGTGATTGCATTCAAAGGGAATGCTGTCTTTCCATTCATCGAAAGATTTGTACTTGTCGTTTTTGCAATAACAGGTAGTGGGCTTGCCGTTTGGTTTCTTGCTAATCGGCATGTAGACAGGGCTTTTGCCGTTCTTCTTGGCACTTTCATTTGTATTGCTTCGGTTGGCATAATAGGAGGCTTCCAATATGCAGATCGAGTTGGGCAAAAGGCGCTGCGAGATATGTGCATTGCTTTTAGAGATCAGCATCTCAAATTCGCATTGTTTCGAGGCTTCAAACCTTCCATGATGTTCTACCTGCGCCAACCGGTAGATTCGTTTTTCCATGAATCTCAAATCGTGCCAAACGGAGTGCCCGGTCGTCACCAACATTCTCCCCGTTTGCAGGAAGTGGTCATCGTTCACGAAAATGCGTTGCCTCTACTGGCGGCGCCATCCGGCGTGCAACTCAAGTTGAAGGAGCATCACCGCGGTTGGTATCTTTTCGAACTGGAAGGCGGAAGGGTAGATTCAGTCGAGGAACTGCAAGCCATGTTTAGTGATCCTGATGCTTTCAAGCGTGCTATAAGCGGGCAAAGTGATTGGGGACCGCTTACGGTGCCATATGGTGCTGGTAATCCAACTTGGTGGCAAAAGCACTAGGATTCTGGTTTATGTTTGTGACGACGGAAGGAGAATCCTTCCTCGAAGTATTCATACATGGCTGGTAGGACGATCAGTGCCAAGATGACACCGGGAATTAATCCGCCCACTATAACAAGAGCAAGTGGACGTTGACTTTGTGAACCAATTGCAGTGGACATGGCAGCTGGTATAAGACCGACCACAGCTACTGTGGTAGTCATAAGGGCTGGTTTCATACGAATAAGAGCGCTACGCGCTACGGCTTCTTTTAAGGCAATGCCTTCCTGCTTTAAGTGTTCAACCAGAGAAACAAGGATAACGCCATTCTGCACCGCCACACCAGACAGCGCTACAAATCCCACCCCCGCGGAGATGCTGAAATGAGTGTGAGTAATCATAAGGGCCAGAATGGCACCAGGCATGGCAAGCGGAACGCACAACATAACAAGCAATGCTATTCGTGCCGATCCAAAGTCTGCATAGAGAAGCATAAAAATGAGCATCAAAGTGACAGGAATGATCACCATTAGCCTGCCCATCGCTCTTTGCGCACTGGCAAATTGCCCTTCCCAGATCGTAGTGTATTCAGGTGGGAATTTGACTTGCTCGCCTATTTTTCTTTGTGCTTCTAATACTGCAGATAAAAGATCTCTGCCGCGTATGTTTGCTTTAACAGCGACTCGACGAGAGTTACGATCATGCAAAATAGCTGTTGCACCGTGGGCTTCTTGAATGGTGGCAAGACTAGATAATGGTATGCGCGTGCCGCTGGGCGTAAGAAGAAGAATATTTTGGAGGTTGCTTACTTCTTTGCGGAAGTCGGATTGAAAACGCACCCATACCCCAAAGCGGCGATCGTTTTCTTGCAATTCAGTAATCGAATTGCCACCAATTGATGTTTGCACTGTATCCAGAATATCGCTTGTGTTGATGCCGTAGCGCGCTGCGTTGGCCCGATCGATTGTGATGAGCAACTGCGGCTGACCAAGCAATTCGTCTTTAGCAACATCAACCATACCCGGTACTGTCTGTAGAATGTCTCGAATTTGTGTGGCAAGACGGTCGAGAATATTTAGATCTCTTCCGTAAATCTTGATACCCAACTCACCTTTTATACCGGCAATTGCTTCGTCCATGTTGTCTTTAATGTATTGAGAAAAGTTATAGAGTGCCTCCGGGTATTCATCCATCAATTGTTTGTTCATGGCATTGACGAGGTCTTGCTTGTCCTTGAATTGTTTTCGCCATTGTTCTTGTGGTTTGAGATCCAGAAAGAGTTCTATATTGCTGAAGTTGTTAGGGTCTGTACCATCGTCCGGAGATCCAATTTGACTGACAACATGCGATATTTCCGGATAACTGAGAAATAAGGTTCTCAAGCCATGAGCGATATGTACTGATTGATTGAGTGACACGCTGGTGGGCAGAACAGTGCAGCGCACCCAGATGTTGCCTTCTTCGAGAGGCGGCAGAAATTCAGCACCTAGGGTGGTGGCACCAAGTCCAGCTAGCACTACGGCAGCAAGTCCAACACAACCGGCAGCCAGGCGGTTTTTCATAGACCAACTGAGGAGTGGTTTGTAAACTCGAAGCATCCAGCCCATGATTGGGCTTTCTCTATCTGACGGCAAGCTGCGTGAATAAAAGATGGCACAGAGTACCGGCACAACTGTCATTGCCGAAACTACAGCACCAAGAAGCTGGAAGTTCATTATAATCGCAAGTGGTCTGAATAACTTGCCTTCTACCTTCTCGAAAGTAAAGATTGGCAAGAAAGTCAAAACGATAATAGATGTGGCGAACAATATCGGCCTTGCTACTTCAGTAGCGGCGCGATAGATGGAAAGAATAATTTCGCTTTTGTCAGTAGTGCCGTGCGCTTTTAATTCTGAAAGGTGACGCACGATGTTTTCAACCATGATGATTGAAGCGTCTACGATAATTCCGAAATCGATGGCTCCTAGAGATAACAAATTAGCCGGAATATCGAAAATGCTTAATAAGATCATGGCCGTGCACAGCGCAATCGGAATGGAGATTGCAGCGATTAGTGCGCTGCGCACTTGAAAGAGATACAGCATCAAAATAACAACGACAAAGACGATGCCTTCGCCAACGTTGTGCCCGATCGTTTCGGAAGTCTTTCTCACAAGAGCAGTTCGGTCGTAGAGCGGCTCCATATGCATGCCGGGTGGAAGTCCAGCTTGTATATCACTCCAAACCGCCTTCAAATTGTCTACGGCTTCTGATGCGTTCTCACCTCTTCTCATGAGGACGATGCCTTCTACGACATCATCATCGTCATCTTTGCCTACTTGACCAAGTCTAGTCTTGTCGCCAATTGAAACGGTGGCGACGTTCTTAATGAGAATCGGCGGACCTTCTTTGTTGGATGCGAGAACCACATTTTCGATATCATCAACGGATCTCAGCAATCCGATACCGCGCACCATATAATTCTGTCCGTTTCGGACTATATAACTTCCGCCTGTCGAGCCGTTTGAGCTGCTGATTGCGCTTTCAACCTGTGACAAGCTTATATTGAGGGACTTCATGCGGTTTGGATCTAACTCAACCCAGTAAACCTTTGTTGGTCCGCCAAATCCGGTTGAATCGACAACCCCTGGAACCGCTTTGATTTTGCGTTCCAGATACCAATCTTCCCATTCTTTTCGGGCACGGGAAGACCATTCTGGGCCGTCAACTGTATATCTATAAACTTCTCCAACCGGACTCGCATCAGGATCGAGTTGGGGCGTAATGTTCGGCGGCAGATCGGCTGCGCCGAGCTTTTCTAATACCCAGTGTCTTGCAACGTTTGAAGTGATTGAATCATCAAATGTGACCGTTATCACAGACAAACCGAATATTGAAATCGAGCGGGGTGGATCGGCATGCGGAATGCCGTTCAGTTCCTTTTCCAAAGGAATCGTTACCAACCTCTCAACTTCTTCAGCGGCTTTGCCTGGAACCTGGGTGATCACACGAACTTGCATGTTCGTGACGTCTGGAAATGCTTCAAGAGGCAGCTGCTCGTGCGCTTTGTAACCAAAAAAGAGCACGGCGAGCGCCAGAAAGACGACGACGTTTCGCTTTTTGAGGATTCCGAGCAGCACTATTTATTCTCATGTGATGTGACGGCATGTGCCCCACCGATTCTAAGCCACTGTCAACTCTAAAGTTGGTTTGTGGGGAATTTGTGAATTGCTATCATGCCCTCTTCGTCTTCGGTGCTGCCGTTCGTTTAAGCTGTTAAAATGAGCGTGTTGCGCTGACATCTCAGTTAAGACTCTCATGGCTTGCCGGTTTATGAACTTCAAATTTCTAGCGAATTTTTTAGCAAGCATTACAGCTCTTGCCACAGCATCTGTGATCTTATGCTCCTGTTCGTCTGTATCCGGAACCGTGCAACCCGAAGCAAAAAATGTTCCTGATGAAAAGCAGAGCGAAGCGAAAACTGACCCGGTACGAAAAGACGATCACTTGGTTCATCTGCCTAAAGATGCAGAAAAGCAAGCTGGAATTACATATGACGAAGCAAAGCAAAGAACTCTTGACGTATCCGTCAATGTTACTGGTGAAGTGCTGGCGAACGCTAACACTCAAACGCACGTCACCACTCCTGTAACGGGGAGAATAACAGAAATTTTGGTGTCAATTGGAGATCACATTCCAGAAGGCAAGCCGTTGTTGATGGTTCGCAGTGCAGATATTCAGCAGTCCGAATCTGATTTGTTGCAGGGCGAACAGCAAGTGCGGTCTGATTTAAAACAAGCACTCGTGCAAATTGATTGCGATACAGCAACTGCAGAAGCACAAGTAAAATTCTCCGAAAAAGATTATCGACGCAAAAAGAATCTATTTGATGAAAAGATCGCATCCCAAGCGGATTTCCAAGCTGCCGAAACGCAATTTTTAAAAGACCAGATCACGGTCAGTTCATTGCATAAAAAGCGCGATGCAACTGTGTCTTTGTCTGAGGAAAAGATGAAACTTGTAACCGGTCCTGCCAAAACAAAATTGCGATTGCTGGGTGTGTCTGAAGAAAAAATCAATGAGGTGATGAAAACTGAAGAAGTGGATCCAATTGTGCCAGTCGTCTCTCCACGCGATGGCATAGTCGTAGAACGATTGGTGAACGTTGGTGAATTGATTGATCCATCAAAGCCGTTATTCACCATTGGCGATTTTCACAGTGTCTGGTTGAAAGCCGATGTATTTGAAAAAGATATACCAAAGGTACACATAGGCCAGCCGATTGAACTTCTCGTCGACAGCTTTCCAGATCGCGTTTTTTGCGGAAAATTGGATTATGTAGCGAACCAGGTAGACAGCGACACTAGAACGCTTCAGGTTAGAGCCGAGGTATCCAATCAGCTTTCACTCTTGAAGCCGAAGATGTTTGCGCGCATGCGTATTCTAGTTGGGGAGCATCAAGTGCTTGCCATTCCGAAGACAGCTGTTCAGGATGCTCGTACCGAAAAGGTGGTTTATGTGCCAACCGGACCTGAGACTTTTGAGGAAAGAAAGGTCTATTTGGGCTCGGAAGCCGGCGATTATGTCGAAATTCTCAAAGGTTTGAAACCGGGCGAAAGGGTTGTTACTGGTGGAAGCTTCGACCTACGCGCAGAGGCCGTTCGAACCTATGGTTAAATCGAATATATTGCAGTCTTGTTGAGGGTTTTGCGTTCACACAAAGTGCACGATTCCGCGTCTTACTATACTTAGAGAGGAACTCAGATTTTTCTGAGCCATTTGTACTCAACCTCGGGTAGTGGAAATTGTCATGAGACGCTTGCAGTTAGGTTCGAAAGTGCTATGCATTGTTCAGTCTGGACTGTTTGCGTTTACAACTGGGATAGCTCCGGCTTTGGCTGTGAGTGGTAATGCCGCCCGTTCTGGCGTTATGGCAGCAGGCGTACTCAGCTATTCGGACCTGCAAAACCTGGGCGATTGCGAAACAACCCTATTTGGCGGGCCGCACAAAAATTACCCCAGTGAAGAGCGTGTCTCATCACTAGAAAACTCGGTTTTTGGAGAAACGAAGAAAGGCGATCTCTCTGCACGCATTAATGCCCTCAAGATGGCCTTAGCAGCAGGCAAGAGCAACAGTTTGCTTAAACCGCCATTGGTTCCTCAAATGGACAACTCAAACAAGACAGCCGCATCCAATCCACCTCCACCAGGTGATGCAGGCGGTGATCTCGACGAAATGCCGCCCAAGGCGCCTGGCATCGACCGAACGAAAATGGCATTGCATGAAGCTCTAGAACTCTACTCACAGGGCAAAATAGACCAGGCGGAAAGCGCTTTCAAGCGAGTTCTGGCGACCGATAAACAAAATGCCGACGCCAATTACAACCTGGGAGCTATTGCTGAAGGCAAAGGCAATCTCAATGAAGCGCTCAAGTATTACAAAGCCGCTCAACGAACAAGTCCTGGTGATTCGGATATAAATAGCGCTGTTTCGTCGATTCAGAGCAAGCTTGGCAGTTCAGGTTCGGATACAGCCTATCTGCCTCCACCAGCGCCAAATGGATTTGCAGCACCCGTGGCTCAAACGCCTCGAGCTTCTGCTGCGCCTTTAGATCCGCAAAAGCGAGCCGAATTGAAAAGCCGAGTCCAACAGGCGGCAGCAGCCTTTAAAAGAGGCGAATTTGATACCTCAATCAGTATTCTTGAAGATGTGAGCCGCCAGGCACCAAACGAATCGGACGTTCAATACGCCCTGGCACAATCTTATAAAGCGAAGGGCAGGTTCTTGGACGCGCGCAGCTCCTTGAACAATGCCATTACTCTTTCGCCGGATAATCAGATGTATCAGGACGCCAGACGCGATCTCGACCGCGTTATTGCAAATGGTGGTGCGCATGGAAACAATGCCCCACGAGCAGATGATGTTATTGCCAATAGCGATAACGGCGGCAACAGCGATACCGGCGAAAAAGCAGGACAAATTACGCCATTTACCGGCATCGGTGCTCCAGGTTCTTCCTCTGGGAACGGCTGGCAGTCCACCGGATATGGTGGCTACCAGGCCAGTAATTACAAACCTGAAAAGAGCAGTCGCATTAAACGCGCTGCTATTGGTGGCTTAACCGGGGCTGCTGTAGGAGCGGCATTCGGAGGAATGTTTAGCGGCTACGGCGGACGTGGCTCCGGCGTAATGTACGGCGCTGCTATGGGCGGTCTCTTTGGTTTATTGCGGGGCTTCTGAGGTTCGAATTTATTTATAGATTGGAATTGAAAATGTGGAAACCTGATATTCGTTTATTGACTCTATTCTCTGTATGCCTCCTGCAAAATTCTGCAAGAGCTGATGTTCTGCAAGGCGAAGTTCAACAAAATGATGAAATGATGCGGATCGCCAGACCGAATGCCGGTACTGGACAGGCATCCAACGACAGTCTTCGCATCGAACGCGGTATTCCTGTCGCTCCGCCTAGATTGAAATCAGGTTTGACTGATCAAACTGCGTTTTCTAATCCGCTTCTTGGTGGAGCGGAGAAAGCAATTCCTGGTTCTGGAACTCCGGGGCAATTTGGGAGCATACCGAATAACAAATTTGATTTAGGGGCAGAGCGTGGGTCGAAGGAATTAGTATTGGCCTGGGAAAAATGGCACAAGCAGCTATCCGCAGCTATCTACACGAAGTGGAGTGAAATAGTGGCTGTTCCAGGTATGGCTACTTTGCGTTTAACGGTAAGCCGCGATCGTCATATTCAAATTCAAATGGTGCATTCGAGCGGCAACCATCTTTTTGACCAGTCATTGATTGATGCAATTTCCAGTCTTGATGGCAATCCTGGTTTGACTTTTCCCGGTCAGTCGATGCGCCAGTTCGTCGTTTTGGAATCGGATTATATCGCAGGTCATCATGTCGACCCTGGCTTTAGTTGGGTCAAAGATGATTACGAGAAAGTGAACGAAAATTATTAGTGCCACCACCCCTGCCTTCACAAAACCTACCCAAAACCTGTTGTAGATTTTGGAATAGTACTAAGGGCATTGCAAAACAGCTAAACAAGCTGTTTTAGAGCAGTGCCGTTTTCGTAAGGAAGCTTTCCTATTTGCTCTAAAAAAAAGCGTGGCGTTTTTACGTAGCTTTTATACAGCATGAGTAAAGTAGTCAGTAAGAAAGAACGAACCTCTCTGGAGGAGGACAAAATGAAAAAGGTTACCGGCGTTATTCCATTTGTTGTAGCCATGTTAGTAGTGTTAGCAGTGTTCCCAGCGCAAGAAGCGAAAGCTTATATTGACCCAGGCACCGGCAGTCTAGTGATGCAATCTGCATCCGCTGGGATTCTAATGGCGATGCTTTCTCTTAAAACGATCATCTCGAAAATCAGACTGACCTTTGGTCGCAGATAATTTCTGATCTGCGGCAGGGGGGCTTAAGAATTAGGTTCATCTACTGAAAAACAGAAGAAGAAGAAAACCCAAAGCTGCCCCTAAAAAAAAGATGCTCGTGTGCCAAATCCGCCCAGTATCGAATTTAGTAGTCTCCAAGCTTAAAAACTCATTGCCGTTGATATCGAAAGTGTTATCTTCGCTGACTGGCTGCGTAGTTATGTTGGAGCACTGACAAAGTCGTTCTTGAAAGATCCAACCAGCAATGCTTCCTGATTGCGTGTGTTTGCCGCACAATGTGCACGTAGAATAGAGATTATTCATATCGTTTTCTAGTAATTGTTGCTAATTGGGTAGTGCACGGCACTCCTAATACGGATATACCAGACCACTATAAAACGAACGTGAAATGCCAGCTTAATTCTACAATTGCTTTATGCATGCGGATATTAGCTGTTTTGTGGATGCAGATTTGTCGAATTCTGTTCGGGCTTTTAGTGCCACCAGAAATGTCTCTGCTTCATGCGATGCCTGAATAGCTTGCGAATAATTTTCATTCGCGTCCAGGTATTGCAAAATGCGGGAGTTATTCTCGGTGAAGTTTCGAACGGCAGCACTGGATAAGATAAGAAGCGCGCTGCAAGTGGGCAATCTAATTCCCCAATACCGTGATGGTTGCCCAAAAAGACGATTAAAATCAACGATCCCATTGCGTGTCGCTGACGATTTGATTCGAATTTTTCCTTCAAGGTAGGAGAAGCATTCTGAATTCTCATTGCAGTTAGGGAAGACGTTACTTTTTTCATGCACGACCAGACACGGACTTTCAACACCGTTGCGATTCATGAAAGTGCTAATTAGATCGTTCAAAGCGTTGTTGTAGAGCGAATTGAAAAATCGGTCTGCAATACCGATCTTGGCCGCTGACAAATTGAGCATGCGTTCTTCCAAAATTGAGAGCGTGTCTGCTCTATCCGAAAACAGATTTTTTAAGTGATCCATAATGACTTCATCAAGAGAAATCTCCAGTTGCGTGAACTGAAGAAGGTCCGAGGAAATATGACTTTCAGCCTTTTTGATATCTTGAACGCAGGCATAAACAGATTTCGGCGCGGTCCTTGTAATCGCCTCATTTCCATTGAGTAGGCGTGCTTTTAGTTGCTGGCATTTTTTTGCTATGTTCGCGATTTTATTCTTGGTTTGCGAATCGAATTTGAGGAGCGGAAGTTTTTTGACATCGCCAACTTGAAAATTTATGGTGGGATTAATCGAGGTAGCCAGAATACTTGCAAACGTGGAGTTTAAATAGCCAAGCAAAAAATCCTCATTTTCGCCGGTTGTAAAAATGGCTGAGCTGGCAACGTCGAAAATGCAACCAGCTGGCATTTTACGTACCGCCAGACAATTTTTATTTACGAATGAGAAGCACAAGCCTGGCTTGAAGTAGAACTGCTCGTTTTTCACAACCCAGGCGTATTTGCCGTTTAAATATGGGTAGGCCTCTACCACCGCTTGTTTAATTTCACGGCCATTATCGGACCAGTTCACCAGGAAATTATTTTCCGAGCACCACTTTTCGCTTCCGGCACCTTTTAGATACGGAAACCAACTTTTGTTGAGGAGAGATGAGTCAACGTCCCAATAGAGTTTTACGAAACGGTCGTTGTTTGTGGTGGCAAGACCCTGCCGAATATCAGCAACAGTATGAAGTGGCACTGCATGGGCAGTTAACTCTTTGAGAAAAGGACTTAGGCTAGATGATTTACATCTGTTCGAATTACCTGCGGTCAAAGCTGTTTTAAGGGCAACAGACTTGTCTTTGCTATTCGACATCGTGAATTGAGGCTCAATTGCACCAATTGACTCGTGACCATTTTGTTTTGCTTTTTCCTTTTGAGAAACTTTCTTAGCAATCAGTAGCAAGCTGTCCGCTTTTTCACCGCTCAATAGGGGAAAGACTCCGGAACCTGTAGCAACAGTTGTTTGGATGTCGCACTGCAAGGAAAGCTTCTGGCGAAGCTGCAAATAGCTAGGCAAAGAGAGCATGGAGACCTGCGTAATGACTCCCAGCTGTCCCGTTGGAGCAAGCCAATCGATGCACTTATCTAGAAAAGCGGCACAAAGATCGCTGCGAGAGTCCGGGAAATTGGCTCTAAGTGAAGTCTTTAGCTCGCGACTCATAAGCCGTCTTCCAATATAAGGAGGATTAGTGATCACAACGTCGTAAGCTTTGGAGAGAATGCTTTTGTTGTTTTGCCATTCCGGTGCAAGGCTTCCCAAAATCAAAGGAGTGCCATCAGGTGTCGTTTGAGAAGCGAGTAAGTTATTTGCTTGAACGCCCAGATTGGGATCATCAATAAGACCTTTCACAAGTAAAGAAAGACCGCATACTTGAATGGCTAAAGGGTCTATATCTGCACCATGGAGATTATTCTGAAGAACGTTTGCTGCCGCTTCAGGCAAGCTTGCACCTGCTTCGATATAAGCATCCCGACATAATTCGTAAGCGGAAATCAAAAAATTGCCCGCTCCGCAAGCCGGATCCAGGACCTTAATCTTCTCTGGCGAAATTTTCTTGTATTTTGTCGTCTCCTTGCTACCATCGTTTTTCAATAACCAGTAATCGAATTTCGACGCGTTAATCCCAAGTGTTGGAAGCAGTGTATTGGCAAGAAGAAAATCGACAACCCAGCCGGGTGTATACAGTTGGGTGAATGAAATCAATAGGTTTGACGAATGTTCCTTATTGGCGCTTTGCAAAATAGTTAAAGCTTTCTGCCTGAACGCCATTCCAAAAGCCTGATAGGCAAAGCCGATTGATGCGGCATCGTGCCAAAGTACATCAAACTTTCTGTTGTGCAAAAGTTGAGAAACTTTGCTTAGGTATTGGCCGTTTACTGGTAATAACTCTTGAGCAAGTGCGCCTTTTAGAAAATGTGAAAGCCGCTCAAAAAGAAGTTTTGCTTTTGCAAGAAGCTCAGCGTCCGGAATATCAAAATGGGAGGAAGAAATGGTTTTGTTTGCTTCAAGAACTCGCAAAGCCACTACGGAAAGTACTGCACCTAAGAGCTTACCCCTCCTGAAAGAGGATTCTTCCTCACTATTTACTTCCTCACTATTTATCAGTTCCGGTATCGCACTCAGAAAACAATTTCTGAGCGCACGCAAAGAAGTATTCCATTGTTCTTCGGACTTAACAGCAGTCGTTATGCTCGGCGCCCGTGTACTTGCCATTAGCCCTCGGTGCAAACATATGACAGGTTAAGCTGATTAGGCGTGCGTTTTTGCCATATCGAAGGTGATGGCATTTTTCGTCATACGGTCGAATGCTTCCGCAGTGCGTTCTATATTTGTACACAAAGACATTCTGAAGAAGCCTTCTCCACCCGGACCATAAGCTGTTCCCGGCGGTACGACAACGCCGGCTTTGTCCAGCATGATGCCGCAGAATTCGGCTGAAGTCATGCCCGGTGGTACGCGTAACCACATGTAGAAAGTTGCCTTATTGGGCTTCACATCCCATCCCAATTCCCGCAGTCTCTTCACTGCCAGATCGCGGCGCTCTATATAAAGCTTGTTGCAATAGTCGATGTGATCGGTTGGTCCTTCAAAAGCTGCTATGGCTGCGTACTGAATCGGCTTAAAGATATCTGTGTCTACGTTGGATTTGATCTGCGCAATTGCTTTGATTCCTTGAGCATTGCCAATTCCGAAACCAATACGCCAGCCCGTCATGTTGTGGGCTTTAGAAAGCGTATGCAGCTCGATTGCTATGTCCTTTGCGCCTTTTATTTCAAGAATTGATGGGGCTTTGTAGCCGTCAAAAGTCATTTCTGAATAAGAGAGATCGTGACAGAGCAAGATGTTGTGTTTCTTGGCAAAATGGACAGCCTTTTCAAAAAATGCCAAGTCGGCAACCCCTGCTGTCGGGTTGTTCGGATAATTGAACAACAAAAGCTTCGCTTTGCTGGCAACAGCATCCGGAATGGCTTCTAGGTTGGGCAAATAATCGTTTTCAGGGGTGAGCGGCATGAAATACGGCTCACCTCCAGCCAATATGGTGGAGGTTCTGTAAACGGGGTAACCCGGGTCTGGAATAAGGTTTACGTCACCCTTATCTATGAAGGCCATTATGGTGTTGTGCAAGCCTTCTTTAGAGCCGATCAAGGATGTCACTTCAGTGTCGGGATCTACCGATACGCCAAAGCGTTTTTGAATCCAATCAGAAGCAGCTTTTTTGTATTCTTTTGTGCCTCCAAAAGGAGGGTAATGATGATTGGCTGGGTCTGCAACAGCCTTTTGTGCTGCAGCGACAATATGTGGCGGGGTTGGCTGATCTGGATCGCCAATTCCAAGGTTGATCACATCAACTCCCTTCGCTACTGCTGCCTGACGTTTCTTATCGATCTCGGCAAAAATGTAAGGAGGAATTGATTTTAGTCTTTGTGATACTTCCATGGTTATGCGCTCCAAAACGCTGTGTACAAGGCACCTCACCGGATGCCGACCTAACACATTACCATACATTTATTGTCCGGAACCGCAACGTGACTTGTTTCGATGTTTTAGTTAACGATATTCTTGACGAGTCACGCGAGCATTTGTTGTCTTGATAGGCATTTCTCCAGTTATTTCCAATCGTGTATCCGCATCTGAAAACCTTTTCAGCCGCGGGCGTCTCTTCATATTTTGCATTGTGGCAGGCATCGCCAGTTTGCTCTTGTTTGCAATGCTGGATAGCGTGCCTTTATTCAACCCGGATGAAGGGCTCTATGCAGAACCGGCAAGAGAAATGCTCGATACCGGCGAATACATGACGACACTGCTCAACTATGCTGTGCGCTTCACTAAACCACCCCTTACGATTTGGGCTATGGTGCTCGGTTACAAGCTGTTCGGCGTAAGTGAATTCGGAGCCCGATTTTTTATTGCTGCTTGCGCTTTCATTCTAGTAATGTCCGTATACACCTTTTGTGAAAAATATCTGGGCATTCGTGCGGCGATTATAAGTGCGCTAGTGCTTCTTACCTCGCCTCTTTTTGTTGGTGTGGCCCGCGAAGCAATCACCGACATGCCATTGTCTTTGTTCATAGCCGGATCTTTGATGGCCTTCTTTTTTGCTTTTCGCGAAAAAAGCCAATTTGCAAAATGGATAGGTTACGTTTTGGTTGCTCTGGCAATCATGACAAAAGGTCCAGTCGGACTTATTCTGCCAGCTGTCATTCTTTCTGCGTTTTATTTTCTAACAGGACAATCTCGCAGTGCCCTTAAATTTTTCAACTTGCCCATTGGAATAATTCTTGTCGCTCTTATTGCTCTGCCCTGGTTTGTGATTGAAATAGCAATCACAAAGGGTGCTTACTTTAATGAGTTCATCATGCGTGAGAACTTTGCTCGTTTCACAAGCGTCGTTGATGCTCATAAAGGACCGCCTTGGTATCACGTTGTGGTTGTATTGGGCGGATTATTTCCTTGGTCGATTGTATTGGTTGGCGCCATATATAGTGGCACCAAGTATCTGATTAAGAGTTGGAAAGAAAAGTTCAATTTGGAAAATTCGGTTCTTAAAACTCTTGCTCTTCTGAAATTGCAGTTTGAAAATCTAGTAGTCGAAAAACAAATCTTGTTGCTTTCCGCAATTACAGGCATAGTAGTCGTTGCTTTTTTTAGTGCCAGTGTTTCGAAACTTCTTCCCTACACGCTTCCTGCTTTCCCTGCTTTTGCAATGCTCATTGCTTTTGAAATAGACAAGGCTCTCGTTCAGAACAATCGCAAGCCAGCACTCGTTTTTCTGGGCACGCTTTTGGCGGTATATGCATTAGCGGGTACGCTTGCCCCTTTTGCACTTCAGAAGCTGCGAGATGCTCCAGCAGATTTGTCTAACATAATCGGCACCTACGGACTTGTGATGGCATTTTTCGTTGGCGTTGCCCTGGTTTTTGCTGCATGTCGCAAGAACTTTACAGCTTTGGCTGTGTTCGGAACGGCGGTTTTTGCTGTCAATGGCTATTTCGGATTGAAATTATTGCCTCAAGTGTCGAAGGCCTTCGAGGGCGATGTTCCGGACTATGCGCACTTTGCGAGTTTGTCTGGCGAGCCGATTTTGGTTCACGATTTAAGAAAACCAGGCATTACCTTTTATTCAAAGAGGGCCGTACTTTTACCGGCGGATCTAGATGCTGTGCACGAACTTCTGCAATCCCGGAAGGTTGCATATATATTGACGCGTGCCAGAGATCTAAAGGACCTGCCATCTGAAGATGGATTCAAAGTGGTAGCGAAAGACGATCGTTTTGCTCTTCTTCATTGGCGAAGCGGAGCCCACATTTCAAATTAAGCGTGCGTTGTCGCACGCGGTTTGCTATATTATTGGGCAATTCAGCTGTGCTGATGGTAACACCAAGTGTAGTGCAATATTCACAACGTGCTTTCATCTCTTCCCAAGGAGCAAATATGGATCGTCATGCACCAGCTCGCAAGGTATTTTTGCCAGGTACCGCGCCAGGTCTCGCGCAAGGCATTGTATTAACTCTATGTCTAAACGGTATAGGTTCCGTCATGCTAACCGGATGTGCGCACATTGATGTCAAACCAAAAGATCCGCAGCTTTTGCAAATGCAACAGTTCGCAGAAAAGGTAGCCGGTCAGCTATATGATCGAAATCCAGCTACCTATGTGAAAAGCCAGCAGCAACTCGGCAGTGAAATTGCGCCTTCAACTCTTAAAGAGCTAAAGGCGCATGGCTTATGCGCAAAGAATTCGGGCGATGCTGCCGCAAAAGCAAAAACATTTAAGCCCGAAGGCGAATTCAAAATTGACGACAGCAGCTTTTTGAAAGCAACTGATAACGGATTGATTCCTGTTGAAGTTAAGGGTGTTACAGCCGAAAAGGAGAAGTTTGACATTATTTTCCTGATTGGCTTAAACAAGAAAACCAACACGCCTTTGATCGTGAGCGTATCTGGCAAATAGCTCAGACTTCTTGTCCGGCTGCAAAGCCTGAAGCCCAGGCCCATTGGAAATTGTGGCCACCCAGTTGCCCTGTTACGTCAACAACTTCACCTACAAAAAAGAGCCCTGGAACTTTCTTGCTTTCCATTGTTTGAGAGGAGAGCCCGTTTGTATCGACTCCACCACGGGTTACTTCTGCTTTGCGAAATCCAACCGTACCGCCTGGTCGGAATTGCCAGTTTTCAATTTGATTGGAAAGCTCTTTCAAGAGCTTGTCTGATACTTCCGCTATCGGTCCTTTGATGGCGTTCAATTCACAAAGTTTTTCAGCTAGCCTTTTCGGAATCAGGTCAGCAAGAACATTTTTAGCTTCTGCTTTGCCAAACTGTTTGCGCTGTGTAAGCCATGAGAATGCATCTTTGTTAGGCGCAAGGTTTATCTGCACTGGCGAATTGCGGCGCCAATAAAGAGAAGCTTGTAAGCAAGCAGGTCCACTCAAACCGGTGTGCGTAAATAGGATGTTTTCGCGAAATGATGCGCTACCACAAGTCACAAGCGAATCAACTGAAATACCGGACAAATCTTCAAAATGTTTGTGGTCCGTCTTGCCGAAAACAAAACCATCAAGGGCTGGTTCGGGTTCAACAATTTTCAATCCGAATTGTTCAGCGAGCTTGTAACCAAATCCGGTGGCACCGATTTGGGGAATAGACAAACCGCCAGATGCAATGACGAGCCGTTCGGAATTAAAAACGCCTTGATTGGTTTTGATCTCGAAGCTGCCATCATGCGAGACCGAGCCAATTTGGCAGCCCAGTGCGAATTCCGCTCCTGCATCTGAGCATTCGTCAACGAGCATATCTACTATGTGGCTGGCACTGCCATCACAAAACAGTTGCCCCAATTTCTTTTCATGAAAGGCTATTCTGTGACTTTTCACCATCGCGATGAAGTCTTTCGGTGTAAAACGCGAAAGAGCCGATTTGCAAAAGTGCGGATTTTTAGAAACGAAATTTTCGGGCGAGGAATGGATGTTTGTAAAGTTGCATCGCCCACCCCCGGATATTAGAATTTTGCGCCCGATTCTATCGCTGTGATCTAAGAGCACAACTCGGCGCCCACGTCTGGCGGCATGGATGGCTGTCATCATGCCAGCACCTCCTGCTCCGATGATTACGACGTCATAGTTCATAAAGAGCTGGACCCGGATTCATTCATAAGGACGAATTGTACGATAGATGGCGGTCGAGCTTTCTAACCAGCTTCAGGCTAAAATCTTGTCTCTTAGCAAAGGGTGAAAACTGCATGCCAGATTACGCGCAAGAATACGAAAAGTTGGGCATTTTCTACTTGGGGCATGCTCTTAACGACAAGTTTCAAGGCGATCCAAGCGATCTTGTCTTATATGAATCTCGGGATCTGCTTACCCACGCCGTTTGCATTGGTATGACTGGCAGTGGCAAAACTGGTCTGTGTTTGGCTCTCATTGAAGAAGCTGTAATGGACGGCATTCCGGTTATTGCGATTGATCCCAAAGGAGACATAAGTAATCTTCTCCTCACTTTCCCTGAATTGTCTGCGCAAGAATTCATGCCTTGGGTCAATGAGGAAGATGCTAAGCGCAAGGGCGAAACAATTGAACAATTTGCTTCTGAACAAGCACAAGAGTGGAAAGCAGGTCTTGCCGAATCTTTTCAAACTGCTGAGCGTATAAAGAAGCTGCGTGCCAACGCGGAATTCCTTATTTACACACCGGGTTCAACGTCTGGTTTACCCATTTCAATTTTGAAATCGTTCGAGCCACCTCTTACGACGGGCGATGACTATGACGAACAACTTGCCCTTACTGTGTCAAGGACAGCGTCTAGTTTGCTTGGCCTTCTTGGCATAAGTGCTGACCCGCTCAAGAGCAAAGAGCACATTCTTATATCAAACATTTTCGATACAGCTTGGCGCAAAGGCGAAAAGCTCGATATCAATGGTTTGATACATCAAATACAAAAACCACCGCTCGATTATATCGGTGCTCTTGATATCGAATCTTTCTTTCCGGCCAAAGAACGATTTGAGTTTGCGATGCAACTGAATAATCTCATTGCTGCTCCTTCCTTTCAGCCCTGGATGAAAGGTGAAGCGCTGGATTTCAAATCCCTTCTTTACGGGCCCGATAGTAAGCCGCGAGTGCTCATTTTTTCAATTGCGCATTTAAGCGATTCGGAAAGGATGTTCTTTGTCACGCTTGCTCTCAATCAAACATTGGGATGGATGCGAGATCAATCTGGCACAACCAGTCTGCGTGCCATCTTCTATATGGATGAAATATTTGGATATTTTCCACCGGTCGCCAATCCTCCTTCCAAGCAACCTCTTTTAACGCTCTTAAAGCAAGCTAGAGCATTCGGAGTAGGCGTAGTTTTAGCTTCGCAAAATCCTGTCGATCTCGATTACAAGGGACTGTCCAATACAGGCACGTGGTTCATCGGTCGCTTGCAAACGGAAAGAGATAAATTGCGCGTTTTAGAAGGGCTGGAGGGTGCTGCAGCAGAAGCCGGATCTAATTTCGACCGCCAACATATGGAAGCTACCTTAGCCGGTCTTGGTAAGCGAGTGTTTTTGCTCAACAACGTTCATGAAAACGGAACGAAGATTTTTAAGAGCCGCTTTACGATGTCATATCTGCGCGGTCCGCTAGCACGCGATCAAATAAAACGACTTATGGATCCGGTGAAAGAGACAAAGCATGGTAATGGCCAAACTGAAGCAGCTGGCACCAAGCCAGCTTCGATTGTTCCGTCAAAAAAATATGGCGATAGACCCGCTCTTTCTCCGAAAATAAATCAACTCTATGTACCACCCGCTCCAAATACAGCTGCAGATAACTTGATTTTTGAACCACGCGTTTTGTGCTCTATGCAATTGCATTTTGTCGACGCGAAGGCTGGTTTAGATCTAATCGAAAATCGTACGTTTGTAGTTGAGGCAAAAGATCAAGCAGTGCCAGTGTCTTGGGACGATGCGGTCAAATTGAAAAGTACTCCTGAGCCATTTACAGATACAAATAGACAAGCACTGTCTTTTGGCAAAGTGTCGGCTTGTGCGAGTCTTCCTGAAAATTACAAAGAGTGGTCCAAGCAAGCTATAACCTGGGCTACTAATCTTCAGAAGACCTACCTTTTGAAGAGTTCCCTCACAGGTGAATATTCAAAAGCGCACGAAACCGAGCGGGATTTCCGTATCCGCATTAACCATGCTATGAATGAAAAACGCGATGCAGCAATTGATGAATTGCGAAAGAAGTACGCACCTAAAATGGAAAAACTAGAAGATCGCATCAGGATTGCTCAGCAAAAACAAATGATCGGTGATGAAGAATTGCAATTGCAACAGCGCGATTCTGTTATAAACGCAGGTGCTACCGTATTTGGTGCCATCATGCGCCGTGGCCTTGGCACTACCACTTTAAATAAGGCTGCTCAGGCAGCCAAGAGTATGAGTAAAGTTAACAAAAAGAAGCAAGAGCTTGAGAACTCTCGTGAAAATCTGCGTGCTCTGGAAGATAGCAAGTCTCAGCTTGAACAAGAGTTCAACCGCGAAATAAAGGATTTACAGGCGAAACTAGACTTAAGCGCCGAAAACTTTGAAACGGTGGCGTTTGGTTTGAAGAAAACGGGTGTCACTCTAGCTATTTTTGGTTTGTGCTGGTTGCCATATGCTGTCGACTCTCAGGGGAAAGCTGTTCCGGCCTGGTAGTTTCTCGCCAAGGGAAAGGAAAGCTCGCTATAATGAGGTCGCCTTATTTACGAATGCGCCCCTGAGAAGGTCCCCCGATCTAAAAAGATCCAAAAGATGCAAAGAAAGCAAAGAAGATTTCTGGCTCATTGTTTGCTCGTTGCACTGTATTTGGTGCTAGGGAGTTTCGTTTCCGTTTCGGCTCAATCCATACCGAAAGTTACCGTCGATGCCAGATTAGATCGCGACGGTACTCTTGAAGTGCTGGAAAGAATTTTATTTCCGATCGCTCCAGACGGTTCTTATGGGCTTTTGCGGGTGATTCCAACCGAATTCAACACTGACAAAGAACGCCATTACTATCAATTCAAACTTCTAGAAACACAAGTTGACAGCACTTTGAATAAGTTTGCTGTTGAGAACAGTAACGGATCAGCCGTAATTCAACTTGGTGATGAAAACAAGTTTCTAACCGGGCGGCATCTTGTTGCTTTGCACTATATATTGCGAAAAGCAGTTTCATATGTTGGTGGTCCGCACTTACGTTGGGACGTGCTAGGCAGCAGCGTGCCTCGTCAAATTGACGATTTCACTTTGCGGTTAAGTATACCTGTTGCTGACGCCAGATCCCTCCAATACAGTGCCATGGCTGGTCCAGGTGGTTTGGGTAGACCGGTCATGGCTACTGCCGACAGCCAAATATTGAGATTTTCGGCTTCGAATATTGCACCGGGAGAAAGCCTTGTAGTTCGGGTTGATTTGCCACGTGGTCTCATTGTGAAGCCTGGTTTCGCTAAACAATTTTCCTGGTTCTTTGCAGATTGGTGGCCGGCATTAATCTTTCCCATTTTGACTTTTGTTTTGTTGGGCGCGGTCCGCTCGGCATGCAGCCTTGCTGTGGCGGTGCCTGGATCTGCTGATGAAGTGGTGCAACTCCCAGATGGTCTTACGCCAGCAGAATTAGGGACCTTGCTTGATGATCGCTGTGATCTAACAGATATTCTTGCCACCCTTATAGACCTTGCAGCGAGAGGCTATCTCAAAATTGAAGAGTTGAAATCCGATGAATTCATCTCGTTGTCAAACAGGGATTATCTGTTTACGAAGTTAAAAGACGACGAGACCGGTCTGGCTGAGCATGAAAAGCTCGTGCTGGCGGCCATATTCAACCCGGGCGGCGAAGAACGCACTGCTACTAAGCTCTCCGAAATTAAAACCAGGTTTCATACTTATGGTGAAAAAATTCAAAGTGCCGTCTATCGTTCCCTAATTAACAAAGGACAATTGCTGCGAACACCTGCTGAAGTAGCCCCTGCTTATTTTGCCGTTGGGTTCGGATTGGCGTTTATTGGTTTGTATTTGGCTCTTACAAATAACGGATTGTCGGTAGCAATTGGGTTTGGCTGCCTTTTGTCCGCACTAATTACCTTTTCCTTTGCCTCGAGCATGCCCATTCGGACGTTCTTTGGCTGTAAGTCACTTAGACAAACAAGACAGTTTAGGGGTTTCCTATTGACGGCCGGCAGGGAACAAATTCAAAAGAGACTGGCGGGAGACAGCGCCCAATTTGGGCATTTTCTGCCCTATGCACTGGTTTTGGGAGCGGCTGATAAATTAGCTGAAGCTTTCCAAGATCTGATAAAGGAAGCGCCAAATTGGTACAGGCCCTACAATGAACTCTCGAACAACAATTTTTCGGCGGGAAGCTTTGTAAGTAGCCTTGGAAGTGGTATGAGAACTATCGAGAGAACCTTTAGCCTTTCGGCAGTAAGCAGCGTTGGTGAGCAATCAGCCAAGTCTTAATCGACTGCGGTACAGTAGGAGAAGTTGAGCGGATGATTACATTAAAATGGTCGAAGGGCTTAGGCGCTAACGTGTGTCTGGCTGTTCTTCTTGGAAGCGTGCCCCAAGCGTGGGCAGTTGGTGAAAACACGGGTAGTACAGGCTCCGTGACAATCACCAAGCACGCCACTGATGCGGCAAAAGCATTTGCAAAAGGTGACTATGCAACCGCTAAAGCTGAGTATCGTTACGCAATAGGACTAAGCCCCGACACGCTTGAATTTTATTATGGACTTTACGATGTCTGCACTCACTCTGGTGAGTGGGACCAGGTGGCATTTGCTCTCGACAAGATTTTTTCTTTAGATCCTGAAAAGAAGAAGCAGCTTGGATATGAGTATGGCAATTGTTTGTATCACCTCAAACGATACGACGAAGCAATTCCAATCTTGAAGCAAGCTTTGAAAGATGTGAATCTACCTGGACCGAAAATTGCACTGGTTGTACCGCCACCGCCTGCACCTGAACCTGGCACAGCAAGCACGTCTTCAGCCACGACTGCTCCCGCTAATCCAGGTATCAACGCAGGTGCTGTAACACCTGATGGCAAAGGTCAACAAGGCTACCAATCGAATCCAATCGCCAATCCTATGCCATTCGTGGGCCACCTCGATGTGCCGCTTTCCCAAGTCGTTCATAAACAAGCGGATGGGGTTAATGACCCGAGTTTGCAGCAGTTCCAAAAGTCTTATGAAAATGCGGCATTGCGATCAGAATGTATACTCGTGGCTGAGTACGAGGGTTACGAGAAGAAGGGCGACATTGAATTCTTTAACCCACCAATTGCAAAATACAAAATTCAAAAAATTCTCAAAGGACCGCCGCTCAATAGAGATCTACCTATTCGCTACGAGTTCCACGATCGTTCTGTCAAGAAAGTTCCAGACGATTGGAAGTTCGGACCGGACAAAATGCCTGAAAAGGGAAGCAAGTGGTTGATTTTCCTTCAAATTGCACTTCCGCGTAACGGTGCATTCGACACCTATACTGGTGACTACGGCAGACAACCTGCTACAGACGAAAATATGAACAAGATCTACTCACTGCTCGAAAATGCCACCAACCGATAAATTGTTCTGGAGGACAGATATGTTCAAGTTGAATTTAAGAGCGGTTTCTGCGCTTCTGCCGATCGCGATTGCGATACCAGCTTATGCTGCTGGCGGTGCGGTAGATCCAGAAATTGCCGCTAAGAAAGCGATGATCGAAGAAGCGCTCGTCGGTTGCTACAGAGAAAAGGGCGATTTGCCGGGTGCTGCTTCAGAATATGTCAATTTGGTCGCAGCTGAACCAAACAATGCGCGCGTGCATTTCGACTATGCCAATGTTCTTTTGAGATTACAAAGACTTCCTGCTGCTGCTTCTCAATATGCAAAAGCAGCAAAACTTGAGCCATCCGTACCCGAGTACCTTGGTGGTGCCGGCACTGGATGCATGATCAACAAGAACTATGATGGTGCTGTTACCTACTTCACCAAAGCTATTCAAATGGGTGGCAAGTATCAAGAGCAATTACAACAAGCCCAAGTTTATCAAGCCCAGCAAGTGCAATTGAAAAAATACCAGCAGTATCAACAGAAGTTGAAAGAACAGCAAAAGCAAGGCGCCAAGACTAATACTGACGACGACGATTAAAGTCGTTTCGATCAATTTAAAAGCAAAGCTACGCTAACGTGGGCGTTTGTGTCTGCGTTAATTCGGTGTAGGTGATTTGCGAACGACCATTTTTCTTGGAATCGTATAGGCGTCTGTCTGCTGTCTGAAGAAGTTCGTATACCGATTCGCCATCTTCTGGATAGCTGGCCATGCCGCCTGAGAAGGAGACATGGAAAACTTCGCCGTGGTCTCCCGTGAATGATATTTCTTTGAATTCGTTGAGAACCCTATTAACGGCTGCGTGCATTGTTTCCTTTGCTTCGCGCCTAAATGCCAGAATGAATTCTTCTCCGCCCCATCTGCCGCGCAAATCATCGACTCTAAAACGTCTTGCTAGCAGACTGCCCAAACCGGCAAGTACTCTGTCTCCGGCAAGGTGTCCGTAGCCATCATTCACTTTTTTAAACAGATCAACGTCAAGAAGACACACAGTAAATTTCAATTTTGTGCGTTGCGCTTCTGCGATCATGCCGGACAGTTGTTCGGAAAAGGCTCTGCGTAAGAGCAAACCAGTAATGGTGTCTTTGTCGGAACGCTCTTTGAGCAAGCGCGATCTGTCCAATCTTACTTTGACGCGTGTGAGCAATTCTTCGTTCACGACTGGTTTTGGCAGGTAGTCATCACCGCCAGATCGAAATGCTTCAACGCGAGCATCAACGCCGGTTTGTCCAGTCAAAAATATGATGGGTAAGTCCTGCCAGCGCGGTACTTGGCGCAACATGCGACATACCTCAAAGCCAGTCACTTCGGGCATCATGACGTCGAGCAAAAGCATATCGGGAGGAAAATCTTGCATCGTATCCAATATCTTGTTTGGATCGAGCAGAATGCGCACCACCATACCTTCATTGCGTAAAGTAAGCGCAACGGTATTTGCAAAAAATTCGTCGTCATCGCAAATCAAGACGCGCGGTCTGCCACCCTGACGAATTGCAACCAAGTGCTGGACTGCCTTTTCAAGCGAGTCTGATTCGAGTGGTTTATCAAGATAAAGTGATGCACCAGCGTGCGCTGCTTCAACCCGGTCTTTAATTAGTGCATTACCGGAAATAAATGCTAGTGGAAGAGTTTCGTAGCCTGGCAAACCTCGCAATTCACGTGCCAGTTTGAAGGAAAGGTCAGGGTCTTCTTCGGCTACATTTATAAGTGCAGCATCAAGCGGTAAAAGGCAGGCACGATCCATTGCTTCGTGGAAAGTGGAAGCGCGTACTATTTCGACAAGACGCTGTTTGCCCAAATCTTCGACAATGTCTAAAAATTCTCTGTCACTATCAACCACGAGTATGCGTGCCATGGAAGGAGCATGCTCAGGTTCTGAATCTTTGCCGGAAACTACTTGGGCGACATCTTTTGCTTCTTGCTCGCCAGCTGCTTTAGCATCGATCAGTTTTCGCTCTACCTCAGACCAGAGAAGAATCTGCTCGTCTTCATGCTTTTGATGCAAGGTTGTGGCGGCATGCTCGATGAAAGCCATGCACTCACCAACCTGCCGAAACCCAAGCGATCCGCCAGTACCTTTAATTTTGTGAGCCTGAGCGCGGACATTAGCAAGGAGCTCCCGGTCATGTGGGTTGGCTCGCGCTTTTTCGATCGCAGTAGATAAATCGCTTAATTTGCTAGGCAAGACGCGTGAATACTTGGTAACAAGCGCCAGAAACATGGTTTCAAAATCTTTGAGTTTTTTGGTTTGATTGTCTAAACCATCGCTTGATAGCTGTGTCTCGACTTGGGCGCCAAAGACAAACGGAATTACCGGTTTGTGGACTGCAAGGGAAACCCCCAAATCTTTCTCTAGTTTTGCTTTATGGGACTGAACTTCTTGAAAAGAGGCGCCTACAAATACGACTTGAATATGGTTTCCGGATATCCGCAGGCTATTGATCCACTCAACAGCATCGCCATCGGGCATGGGCCCAGAAACAATTACAAGGTCAAGAGATTCCGTTTTTAGAAGTTCATCACCGCGAGCACCTGTTTCTGCCTGAAGAACCTTGTGGCCGCGCCCTTCAAGCACAGGCACAATAAGCTTGCAAAATTGGGTGTCGCCATCGACTAAAAGGATTTTTTTACCCATGAAACTCAAACGCCATTGGGTGCCCTACGCCAACAATCACTATACCCAATTTCAGCACGTTTATTTGGGTCAGGCCGCTTGAAAATGCAGCCCAATTGAACTCTGTAAAGTTTTGCACCATTGACGGTGCCAATCTTAGCGCCTTTGCTTGCGCGGATTAGGCCAGCCAAGCTCGTCGATCGCCTCATCAAAGCCAACACGGGAGCGGCTGCAGTAATTCAGCAAGATAACGCACTGTTCCATTTTCATTAGACCTTGGCGTTCTAAATCGACGCACACGACAGCGGCATCGAGTGTTTTTGTATCGGCTTTGCCGGCGGCTTGCAAAATCATGCGCAAATCCCCGCCGTGCTTAGCTCTTACGGCATTGGCTGTTTTGATATCGTTTTGAGTTATCAGACCCGCTTTAATGAGGAGATCGAGTGCAGAAGTGAGCTCTTTTGGTTGATTACTTCCGGCAGCGCGACGCTGTTCAGCCGAAGCAGGTGCGGTAGGCTGAGCATTGGGTTTCTTGGCTGCATCCGGTTTCTTTAAATCGGCTGGGTCAATATATTCTTCGATAGCAGAACCCATCGAATAGAAAAGTTTGAGCAATTCTGTAGCGCGTGTCGGATCTAACCGTCCAGCCCGAACTAGTTCTTGAATTTTTAAAGCCGCTTCTAAGGTTGGCTCAGTGATGAGACCAGCATCTGTTAACAAACTGCCAAGCAATATACCAGGTGCCTTCTGGAGAAAATTGTTCATCTGGTTTGGCAGACCTGGATCCGAAATTGGATCTATGCTGGGGTTTATCGCTGGCATGCCCGTATGAGTTTGCTGGGCCGGCATGCCCGTATGAGTTTGCTGGGCCGGCATGCCCCAACCACCTTGACCCTGGGGTTGTGGCGGCAAGGGGTAACCATGCGGAGGTGTAACAGAGCCAGGATATTGTAGTGGCGCCGGCGGTGCCGGATAACCAGGCGGAAATTGCTGTGGCATGGGCGGATAAGCATAGCCCGGTGGATACGGCATTGGCGGAGGCATCGGCATTGGCGGAGCTATCGGCATTGGATAACCATGGGGCGGCATGCCCGGTGGCATGGGCGGCGGCATGGCTTGCTGAGGTGCTGGCGCTTGCGCAGGAGCAGGACTAGGAGCCGGCGCAGGGGCCGGAGCAGGAGCGCTTGATGGTCTTGCTTGCGGTAGGGCGGCGCGATCTGGTGCATCAGACCGGCTCAATTTCTTATGGTTGGCTGCATTTTCGTTTTCCAGCTTTTCTTGCTCAAGCTTTTGCAGCGTTTCTTCGCTGGGCCTTAAATTTTCTGGGATTGCGCTTTCAAGACTGGCGGTAGCGCCTGTGGACATAGTTAGTACGTCGAACATAAAACTCATATCCGACGGCGGAAACGGTTGACACCAGACTGTTCTTGAACCTGAGTTTGTTTCCTCGTAAAGAGTCCAGACGGGCTCGTTCATGTGCTTTTCCCACTGCACAGTCAAAACGAAGCGGGAGTCGGGTCCATTCGCCCAGGGGAGCTCTATCAAACAGCCCCGTTTTTCCTTGGCATCCTCCAGCAGAGCCTTTATACCCTCGTAGTCCCGAATAGCGGACTCTGTCGGCATCCTGAGCCGGGTAGGTTGCTGAGGAGCATCGTCCTCTTTCTTTTTGGGTTTGAGCATCGTCATGGAGGAAAAACCTGGCTTATACGGAAGTTTTGGGAGGATCAAAAAAAAACTGCACAGTTGATTTGATTGTAGCGCGGTAAGGCGCTCACATACTTTCTACCCAGCCTGATCCATAAATAATTTCGACGTCGGCACTTATCTTTAAAACCATCCCCTAGATGGTATAAATTGTGGCTTTCTAATTGGGGTAGGACCTGTGTGTAAAAGGGTGATTTCGCTTGTTCTTTGTCTGGTAATGCTTAATGTGCGGGCTCAAGCCCAGCCAGCTAACGAAAATACCGTTTTGCCAGAGCCCGGTGCGACCCCATCGGTTGGCAATCCTCCAAAGGTCATTGGCTGGTCTGATAATAAACCGACGGCCCCAGAAGGCTTTGAGGTAACAGTTTTTGCGGATAATCTCCGTGTGCCTCGCTGGCTATATGAATTGCCAAATGGCGATGTTCTTGTATCCGAAGCGACCGGAGATGTTTTGCTCTTACGTGATACCAATGGCGATGGCAAGGCCGATATCACAAGTATTGTTTGCAAAGGATTGCAAAAACCATTTGGTCTTGCATACCGTGGTGATAATTTGTACATTGCTGAAACCAATGCTGTGCGAATCTACCCTTTCAAGATTGGCGACAAGGCTGTTGAGGGAGAGGGCAAAAAAATAATAGATTTGCCTTCCCTTGGTTATAACAACCATTGGACGCGCAACTTGCTGTTTGACCCGAGCGGGAGCAAACTCTTTATCACTGTTGGTTCGGGAACGAATGTGGATGAAGAGCAATCTGACGCAAAAGATCCAAGGCGCGCTGCTGTGCTTCAATCAAATTTGGATGGCTCGGACTTGCGCGTTTATGCTAGTGGGCTTCGTAATCCAGTTGGACTGGCAATTGAACCAAAGACAAAACAGCTTTTTGCAGTTGTAAACGAACGTGATGGACTCGGCGATGATCTCGTGCCTGACTATCTCACCAGTATTAAGGAGGGAGCGTTTTATGGCTGGCCATATTGCTACTTTGGCCGGCATATAGATCCTCGCAAAAAAGGACAAAGAGAAGATTTGGTAGCGAAGGCAATCGTGCCGGATTACATTCTTGGTGCTCATGTTGCCGCTCTCGGGCTGTGCTTTTATAGTGGCAAATCCTTTCCAGAGAATTATCGCGGCGGTGCTTTTGTTGGCGAGCACGGTTCTTGGAACCGGTCCAAAAGAGTCGGGTACAAAGTGGCTTTTGTAAAATTCGAAAAGGGCAAACCAGTAGGACCACCAATTGATTTTCTCACTGGTTTCAGCATGGGAGATAGTGTAAAAACCGTGCACGGCCGCCCAGTAGGAGTAACTGTCATCAAAGATGGTTCTCTTTTAGTTGTGGATGATGGAGCTGGAATAATTTGGCGCGTTAGCTACAAAAAGCCCTAAGGTTTTTTGAATCGCCCTTTTAAATCTTTCCAGCAATCCAGATAATCAGGTTGAAGTAACCCGCCGCAAAGACCAAATTCAGTGGGTTGAAATACAAGTGAGCTTTCAAACATGAAAGCAAGAGTGTCTTCCATTTTCTTTGGTGAGAGTTCTGCTGTGGAAGCTTTTTCGAATGTGGCTTGATCTGGTCCATGTCCAGACATGCGGTTGTGAAGGCTGCCACCACCTGGCACAAACCCTTCTTGCTTTGCTTCGTACGCTCCGAAAATCAAACCCATGTATTCGCTCATGACGTTGCGATGATAGTAAGGTGGTCTAAATGTATGCTCTGCGACATTCCAACGTGGTGGAAATATGGCGAAGTCTACATTTGCTGTTCCTGGAAGCTCTGAAGGTGAAGTCAGGACGGTAAAGATAGACGGATCATTATGGTCAAAACTTACGGAATTGACAACTTGAAATAGAGCAAGATCATATTTATAAGGAGCGTAGTTGCCGTGCCACGCCACCACATCTAGTGGTGAATGATCTATTTTTGCTTTCCAAAGACCGCCTTGAAATTTTGAGATTAATTCAAAATCGCCCAGTTTCTCATCATAAGAGGCAACCGGATATAGAAAATCTCTTGGGTTGGCCAGACCGTTTGCGCCAATTGGTCCTAAATGCGGTAAGCGGAAATGAGGGCCGTAATTCTCGCAAATATAGCCGCGTCCTCTTCCATCATCAAAATCGATTTGCATTTTTATGCCAACAGGAATAACGGCAATTTCCCCGGGTTTTACCTGTATGACACCACACTCGGTGCTAATTGTAAGCGCGCCTTGTTCCGGCACAATTAGCATCTCACCGTCTGCATTATAAAAATAACGCCCGTCCATATTTTTGTTGGCTGCATAAAGATGAACGGCGCAGCCGCGAACGCTGCTTGTGTCACCATTGCCGGCCACCGTGATTAAGCCGTCTATAAAGTCTGTCGGTTTCTCTGGGATCTTAAGAGGATTCCAGCGCATTTGATCAGGACTGGCAACATTTAGGAAAGGACGGCCCAATAGGTATGGATGACAAATTTTTTGGAAGGGTCCGTGCAAAACAGATGGTCTAATGCGATACAACCAGGAACGAACGTTTTCATGCCGCGCCGCAAAAAAAGACGAACCACTCAGTTGTTCCGCGTAAAGATCGTACGGAACTTTTTGCGGCGAGTTTTGCCCTTTTGGTAAGGCGTTCTTTTCTGCTTCGGTGGCAAACTGATTGCCAAATCCAGATTGATATTCTAGCTGCAAGCCTGTTTCGTTTGGCTGTACCGGCTGTTGTTTTACAGGCTGTTGTTTTGCAGTTTTGGCCGTCATTTACTTCTTAGCAAAAATTACCTGGGCTCGTGATTCTAGTTTGTCGGCTTCAGCACCTCTGCCATTTGCACGCAAAGATTTTGCATAATTCTCAAGCAACATGACGAGGTCCTTATGAAAGTGACCGCCAGCCATTTCTTTCATTTTGATGGCGCGTTGATAGAGCGGTTCGGCATCGTTATGTTTGCCTTGTTGTCTCATGCAATTAGCCAGGTTGTTCAAGCTTTGCACAATCTTTGGTTCTGTTGGTCCCATTGATTCTGCTTCGGCCAATGCTTGCCGAAAAAGATTTTCTGCGTCCACCGGTCGTCCTTGTGAAAGAGCTTGCTGAGCGGAAATGTTGTATCTTTCCCACATGTGCCTGTCCTCCTGGCCGTTGCTATTTTGCTGCAGTTTGAGTGTTGACAAGATCTCGAGCGCGTTCGGCGGCCTTTAATACCGCCTTAATTAAAGTTACCCGAAGTTTGCCTTCTTCCAACTCCATAAGCCCATCTATCGTACAGCCGGCTGGGGTTGTAACGGTGTCTTTTAACAGAGCCGGGTGGGAACGTGAACTGAGAAGCATCTTGGCTGCTCCCAACATGGTTTGCGAGACAAGCAAAGTGGATGTTTCTCTGGGTAAGCCAAGTTTGACGCCTGCTTCCGCCAGCGATTCCACCACTACATAAAAGTAAGCCGGTCCACTTGCGGAGAGGGCGGTGACGCCGTCCATCAAATGTTCATCTACAAACGCTGTTTCGCCGACGCTTTTGAAAATTGCTTCAGCCGTATCAGCATCGTCTTTTGAAGCATTCTGACCCGTGCACAGGGCCGTCATTCCGGCTTGTAACAAAGACGGTGTGTTGGGCATTGCTCTTATGACGGCGCTGCCCTCAGGCAAGCGTTCTTCCATATACGCGGTTGTAACCGAAGTAGCGCAAGAAATTACAAGTTGCTTCTTGTCTATAGCTGGAGCAATTTCTCTAAGAACATGGTCCATATTCTGGGGCTTAACAGCAATGATGACGATGTCTTTATTCTTAATGGCATCAATGTTGTTTGTGCCTACCTGAATATTAAGCCGACCTTTTACTCTTTCAATAGATTTTTCGTGATGGACTGTGCCCACAATGGCATCAGATTGCCATTTACCAGGACCTATCAGACCGGTAATTACGGCTTCGCCTAACTTACCGACGCCTATGACAGCTATTGTTTTGGCAGAAGCCATTATTTCTCCATTTCTATTCTCATCAATTTCCCACATTTGCGTTGTAAGTTGGCAACGTGAGCGGTGGTTCAAAGGGTAAACCACGGATGCCTCTACCGCCACACAATTTTCGTAAAGATCACAAAATCAAAAAAAATCAAAATAGTCCTCTCGGGCGGGGAAAGTTGGGGTTTCCGAAGTTTGTTTTAAGCCAGCCATTGGGCAACCATTACGGTTGTTGCACTGCTGGGGCGAAACGACAAGGAAACTTCAATGCTTTTGCCGAAAAAATCTGGCACAATTGCTTTCTTACTTTTCACGACCGGCCCTGCCGAAACCGTGTTATTGACCAGGCGTGATGTTGTAAAACTGTTATATCTATGAGCAAATACATCCCGAAGAAACAACTTAGACTCGAGCCCTTGAGTACTTTTCCGCAGATCAAGGATCTCAAAAAGGCGATGCAAGAGGCAGAAAGAGCTAGAGGCTGTACGGTTGAGCTGCCTTGGTATATCGAAGAAGGAAATCAGCATTTTAGTTTGACCGTGCGTTGCGAAATGAGCGGCGGCGAGCCCATGTGGGTTTTGTACAGCGGCAGTGGAGCTGAGTCTCGACCACTCTGGAGTTCGCCGTTTTTAGATATGGAGCTGCTTGGTGACGTACTGGCGCTTTCCATTCCGAATGTCATTAAGAAGACAGAGTTTCCAGCGGAGCTGGCACCCAGATCAGAAGAAAACGGTGATGCTACATCCGGTGCCGAGCCGGAGCCGGCTACAGATCCTGCTAAGAATCCTGGAGTAGCAGCTGGTCCGGCGGTCGTGCCTCCACAACCAGCAGTGCCGCCTGGTGCACCAGGCTATTATCCTTACGCGATGCCGCCTGGCTACATGCCTTATCCGCCTGGTTATGGGTATCCGCCGCAAGGCTATCCGCAGGGCTATCCACCTGGTTACGGTTACTATGCACCGGGTTATTACCCGGCTCCTGGTGTGCCGCAAGGTGATCCCAACGCACCTCAGCAAGCCGGTCAAGCTCCCTATCCTTATCAATTTCCACCTGGTTATCCTGGCTATCCGCCCGGTCCTCAACCACCGCAAGTAGCACCAGAACCAGTACAAAAGGCAGGCACCGTCCCAATGCAAAAAGGACCGCCTGCTTCTCAATCCAGTAATTTGCCGCCGCCGCCTGGCGGGCCAGATTTAAATCAACCTCTCGATTTGCTAAAGAAAAAACCGAATATCTTGCTCGGGCATTTTTTGGTTGAGGCTGGCGTTGTGGCAGAACCGACTCTTGATGCGGCATTACGTGTACAAGAGCTTGTGAAGGTCGGATTTTTTACGACCTCGCAAGCTGCTGAAGCAGTGCGACGGGCACATCAGCGCGGTGGACTTGATCCAGCATATGAATCTGTCGATGCCGATCTCACTGCCGAAATGAAACGGATTGCACCGCCTTTGGGGCAGATTCTTGTTGAAGCAGGATTACTCACATCTGCTGTGCTCAAGGAAGCACTGAGGTTGCAAGATATCGTGCGAACCGGAAGCATGAATGAAGAAGAAGCTTGCCGATCCCTCGGCATCGTTCACTTTGGAGCAACGAAGGTTCATGATTCGGATGAAGAAGATTCTCCACGAGTAAATCGTGTCATACGCCTCATGGTCAATTGCGGCATCATTAGCAACAAAGATCTGGTGGCAGCTCGCAATACAAGACATAAACAGGGCGGACAAGTGAGTAAGATTCTCATTTCTAATGGTGCAGTTGATAAAAGAACTTTTGAAGCAGCGGAAGAATGCGAGCCTTTTGTCACAAGCGAAAAAATCAAAATAGAACAAGCCGCAAAAACTCTCGATCTTTGCAAACGCAGTATCATGCCTTTCAAAGAAGCGGCTAAAGAATTGAAAATATCGCTTACCTGATCGCTATGGAGAAGCTGGTTTTTATAGGATTTGGACAGGTGGCACGTTGGGTCGCTAAGTCTGCTTGTGAGACTCATCAGCTAATTGGCACTACGCGAAGTGCCGCTCGAGCTGAGGAATTGCGCACCTATGGGTTGGAGACGCATGTCTTATCTGGCGAGCTAGAAAAAGACTGCCAAGCTCTCGCCAAACTTTGTGAAAGCGCGTGTGTTTTAGTTTCTTTTCCGCCAGATGGCAAAACAGATCGATACTTAACTCAGGCTTTAGCTAAAAATTCGCTTGGTGCAAAAGCGGTCATATACATATCTTCAACCGGCGTTTATGGCAAAGAGACAGGGGTTGTTGATGAATCAACACCCGTTGATTCAAGCTTTGGAAACAATACTGTACGACTAGACGCAGAAGAAAACTGGCGTAAAATTGGCGCCATTATATTGCGGGCACCGGGCCTGTATTCGCCTGATTCCGGGCTGCATACCCGCTTACTCTCCGGCACCTATAAACTTCCTGGCGATGGTTCGAAATTCACTTCTCGTATTCACCTTAAAGATTTGGCCCGCATAATCCTGGCTATATTTTCGAGGACTGCGTCTTCTAAGCCAATTGCGCCTGGCTCACTTTATGTTGTAGGAGATGAGAAGCCAACGACGCAACTTGAAGTTGTGACATGGTTGTGCAACCGGCTGCACATTCCTATACCGGAAAGTGTGCCACTGGAGGCGGTATCGGAGACATTGCGTGGCAATCGCCGTGTTTCGGCTCAGAAAATTCTAAAGGAACTCAACTTAAATTTGGAATTCCCAACCTATGTTGAAGGTTTTAGTGATTGCCTGCCGCCACAAGAAGCAGAGGCGCGTTTTCGCTAAATGAAATACGACGCTTTCGACAGTGGAATGGAAACTCAAACCAAACATTGCCGACCGGAACCTTGAGCATGACCGATTCGCAACGCGGGTTCATGTAAAAGAGAACGCCTGTGCGTGATTCAAAAGGTTCAAGCGAAAACGTGGTCAAACCTTCATAATTCGCTTCTGCTGAATGAATGATAGAAGGGTCGTAGGGAGCGTCGGCTTGTTCAACGACATGCTCAGGCGAAAGTTCCAATGCAAATTTTTCAGGAAGTATTCTGGCCGTTCCACCCCAATTCCCGTACAAGCCAAATATGTTCGGACCTCTAAAAAGATCGTGCCCCTGTGCTGGGACAAATCCACGTGTGGTGCGAGTTTTCTGAATATTAGCGAGCCATGGACGCTTGTAAGTTATGTCCCATATTTGCAATTCTCGTCTTATGTGATCGATTCGATTGGGATCAACTAATTCAAATTTTGCGCGATTCGGCATTTGCATGAGCGAAGCAGAAGTAACCCCGACGTTGACTTGGTGATCACTTACGTTGGTAATAGAGATAAGGACACCATACAATTCCCACAAATCGACAACGGCAGCGGCGACGCGTACATCGCCAGCGGTCATATAGCGCAACGGGGTATCTACGTCCGGAAACTCAAGTGAGCGTGGCGATCCATTTTCCCAGTCGTATTCAACGTACCCTACTAAATTAGGCGGCTTCGCCAAACGCACCCACTTATCTTTTATATCGTAACTTTTCTCGAAAAGCGCTTTTGCTTTTTCAGCGTTGCCTATTTTTGAAAAGAATATCGCCGCCGAACGCAATACATCTGCGTAGTCGAGTTCGTGGAAGCCCGGTTGGTTCTCTAAAATTTGCAATGCCCGGTCAAAATGGATTTCCGCTTCTGGGATCAAATTCGTATCACCCAGAGCGCTAGCCAATACAGCCAGGCACTTAGCACAGTTTGTGGTTTCATTCTCACCGGCTTTTCGGAAATCTGTCAGTGCCTGCTCGGCTATCGTTCTTGCTTTTACCGGCTGCTTTTCCTGGATGTACGCTTCGGCAATACCTAATTCATTTTCGGCTATTTGTGCTTCATTTTGTTGCTTGCGCGCCGCATTTAGGGCTTCTTGAAACAGCGTTTCGGCTTCGTGGTAACGGCGTGTGGAGAGATAAACCAGGCCAAGAGAAGTGCGGCTTAAAGATAGTTCGTCTGCGTGTCCGCGCGAATTCTTTGCTTCTTTAATGGATTCAAGCAAACTTTTTTCGGCCGCATCATATCGTCTTTCTTTCAGTTGCTCTACACCGGCAGAGTAGTGGCGGTGCCAAATTGATGATTGATCGCGCGCCTCTGTTAAAAGCTCTTGCGGCAATTGGGAAGTAGAAAGAAAGCTTGAAGTTGCCGTCTTAGCTTCACTATTGGCGGTGCCAAACAGTGTCAGTAGAATAAGGAGAAAAATAAAGATCATAGAAGAAATAACGATCGTGCCTAAGAAAAATTCGAAAATGGGCTGGTCACTTGTTCTCGTGTTCTTCAACTTTTTGAGGATTGATTTTCAAGACTTGCGGACTGTCTTGCGATTTTGATGCACCAAAAGAAACCGCTACCGGTTCGTAGGCAGCTGCGTTATCTATTCCAAAATACGGTTCCGGATGGAAACCCATCGAACCGGCGAACAAGACGTTCGGAAATGACATAACAGCAGAGTTATAGTCTTTCACGTTGGCGTTATAGAAACGGCGCGCTGAGGAAATTCTGGTTTCCGTATCACCCAATTCGTTTTGCAACTGATTGAAATTTTCATTCGCTTTTAATTGCGGATAAGCCTCACTTAGAGCCATCAATTTCGTTAAGGCTCCAGTCAAAACATTTTGGGATGCAGCCATGGCTTCTGGAGAACTTATGTTGGATATTGCACTATTGCGGGCTTTGATTACGTCCTCAAGGGTGTCGTGTTCGTGCGAGGCATAACCTTTTACCGTCTCAACCAAATTTGGAATGAGATCAAATCGGCGCCTGAGCTCCGTTTCTATTGCAGACCAGGCTTCTTTTAGATTCTGGCGCATCGTTACCAGGTTGTTGTAAGTCCCAATTGCAAAAAACACAAGGAGAACAAAGACAATTGCTGAGCAAACTAGAGCTGTCATACGTCTTTCTCAAGCGAGGGGATGGATTCAGTTAGCTATAATAGCCCAGTCCTGACATTCTTTCTTTTAGAGAAGCTTCCTCTCAGCCAAAGACACATGAAAAATATGCCAAGTTCTTTCCATGGCGCACTTTTGCCAAAGTCGCTCAAACAGTGTGTAAGTTCAGTTCTACTTGCTTTTTTCTTCTTTGCGGCGATAGCGCCAGGTTTAGCAGAAGAAATCAAGTCCTACACTTCCGACTTGAGCCTTAGTAAGAGTGGTGAGTTAAATGTCATCGAAGATATTGTCATTGACTTCAAAAACCAGCGCAAACATGGCTTATTGCGCTTCATTCCGGTTACATACAATCGCGGTGCCGGGGTTTACGTACTGAATCTCAAGTTACTGGAAGTTACCGACTCCGCTGGTGAAAAACTACAATATAGCGCTGAGAAGCTAGGTCCAGACTTCAAAATAAGAGTTGGGAATCCGGACGTATTAGTTACCGGTGTTCAGTCATATCGCATTAAGTACGTAGTGAGAAAGGCCGTCAATTTTTTCAGCGGCGCCCCTGAGCTTTTTTGGAACGTTAACGGCACACGCTGGCCTTTTTCAATTGACAAGTTGTTGGTGAGATTTCATCCGCCCTATGGCGTTCTGCCCAAAGATATCAAGTACGTCGACTACGTAGGGGCTAGTGGTTCTAAAAAATCCTCCCCAATGAAAGTTGAAAATGGCACGGAAATTGTCGCTACCGCATCAAATCTTGCACCGGGGGAGAATCTCTCCGTTGTGTTCGGATTGCCTAAGGGTTCAGTTTTGCAGCCAACTGCAGTAGATGAATTTCTCCTTTTTGTAGGAGATTGGCTTGGTTTGTTCATTTGGCCGGCCTTAGCAAGTTTTGTTCTTTATATCTACTGGACCATGTACGGTCGAGATCAAAATCCGGTATCCTCCACAAGCGTGGAGTGGACTCCTCCTAGCGATTTAACGCCTGCTGAAGTAGGCACGCTCATAGACGAAAGTTGTGACGCTCCGGATATGCTCTCAACTCTTGTCGATCTCGCTTCGCGAGGTTACCTCAAAATCAGGGCCTATCCGTCAAGCGGCTTTTTGCAACTCGGGAATAAGAACTACGAGTTTACAAAGACAACGCCGAAAAAGGAGGATCAGCCTCTTAAAGAACACGAAGTAATCTTCCTGAATGCCCTCTTTCCGGGCAATATGGAGATAACCACTCTGTCTGAGTTGAAAGGATCATTCGGGTATTCGCTAGCTAATATGAGACAAGCAATTTGGAACGAACTTGCTCAAAAATCGATGTTCGTTCGCAACCCAGATGAAGATCGAAGTATATTCTATGTTCTTTCTATCCTTCTGGTTGGAGGCGGTTTTTGCATTGCTTTGTTTGGCGACTATGTCAATCGCGCCACCGGATTCGGCGTTATTATTAGTGGTGTCATCACTGCTCTTTCGGCTAGAGCCATGCCGGCTCGCACCGCCCAAGGATCGCAGGCGCTGGCTCGCTGCAAGGCTTTTCAACGATTCGTCAACAAAGCAGAAAAACGCCGAATAGCACTTCTTGCAAAGGATGATCCAACTATATTCGGCCGGTTGCTTCCCTATGCAATGGTGCTTGGTGCCGCAGACAAATGGGCAGAAGCATTTAAAGATCTGCTTGTACAGCCGCCTGATTGGTACGACAACAGCGCCATAAATAACGGTGGAATTTTCTATCCGGATATTTTTGTAACTGATCTTAGTGACAGCATGCACACCATAAGCTCGGGCTTCATGGCGCCCCCAGTTAACGCCTACTCAGATCCACCTTCATCTTCATGGGACTCCACTGCCGGCAGTGGAGTCAGCGGTTTCGATATTGGTGGGGGGTTTAGTGATGGCGGTTTTGGTGGCGGTGGCGGTGGCACCTGGTAAGGTGCTTTTAGCCAAGCAGATTTAACTACACTGTATTAGCAGGGCCACGCACTTTCGAACTCCAGCTTGTAAAACCGCCTGTGAGCATGCCTACAACGAGAAGTATCAAACCACCCCAAACAGCAGGGCCCCAACCGGCAACAGAAAGAGAAGCCGGCATCAAGTCCGCGACAACTCTAAGAGCGATTGCCGGCAAGATCCAGAATCCAAAAATCCACAAAGGAAGAATGAAAAGCAGAGCAAGACCAAAAGTTGTTACTGCCCAAATAGCTGCTAATGCTGCTGCCAGCACTTCGACGCCCCAGAGCATGAATGAAAAGAATACTGCCAGAACGAAAGCTGTTCCGAATCCACCATGAATAGCAATTCCCGGAACAAGCGGAAGAAAATAGAAAATGGCTACAGCTTTAATTGCCAGTCTTATCAATAAATCCATTAGTTCCATCCTCCGGACAGTGCGTTTTCAAGAAGGGAATCCTTTCGATACCAATGATACCGACGAGTTTAGGTGAGACAAGTGTCACAGCTGCCAAAAGTTAGCTTAGAATTGGGCAGATGATCAAGTTCAAATCCTTATTTGTCATTTTCATTCTTTTCTTGCAATTTATGCCGGTTTTCGCGCAGGCAGATGTTCGCAAGGACAGTGAATTTTTTAATGTCAACGTCACCAAATTCGGTTCCAACAATACGACGCCAAGTTTAGATGGCGGTGTAATCAATACGGAATTAAAGTCTCAACAACCGGTAATTGCAAGAGCAAAAACCTTCCGAAACTGGCTTGAAAACTATCACAAGGCATTCGCACTGAATTGCTCAAATATAGACAAATCCGAAATTCTTGAAATTAAAGGGGCTTGGGATAACTCGAACAAGCCGCTTGATGCGCTGGGAATTCCACATACATCTATCAGCGCTCACAAACTAAAAAAATACGATCTCACCAACTGCAAAATAATAATTGTTGATTGTGGCGGAGAGCTGCCGCGAGAGTGCTGCCAGGTGGTACGCGATTTTGTCAGTGCTGGTGGTGCACTAATCAGTACGGACTGGGCTCTAAAAAATACGATCGAAATTGCTTTTCCAGGCTATATCCAGTGGAATCATTACAAAACAAAAGGGGAAATTGTTGACGCGCATTTTACTGGCCGAGATGCCACGCTTTTCCCGGGAATGGTGGCGCAAAGCGGCTGGGTTCTTGATATCGAAGCGGAATCAATCAGAATAAATAAGCCAGAGGCTGTTACCGTCCTGGCTGTAAGTCAGGGACTAGCACGAGAGGAGCCAGACCATCTCGGTATCCTTGCGGTAGTGTTCTCTTTTGGCCGGGGTCATGTTTTGCATTTAATTGGCCACTATGGAATGAGCAACATCGTTATGCTCATGGATCCTGCTCCAGTAATTGGCATTAGTATGCGACAGGCTCTTATCACCAATTTCATAATCGCACAGCTTGAGCACGGTGCGCAAAGTACTAGCATCTCGAAATAAGATTCGAAATAAGTACAATGCACACATTAAGTAGCAGTGCACACATTAAGCCCAATCGCTGGAAAAAGAAAAAGAGAGGCGAGCCTTCGCTCGCCTCCGACTGATCTTATTGTGTTTGATTTGCTTTTGAAACACCCGCATTTAATTTTTATTTGCGGCTTTTAGTTCACTTCCACATTCATCAGTCTTGTACGTCTTATGGTTTTTCAGACGGTCCGCTAACTAGAGAGTTCCCGAAAATCTAAATTGAATATGAATGGCGCCTCTTATGTGGTTTCCCGGTCTTTGAGCCTGGTAGAATTAAGCCCTGAAATTCCGCATTTAATTTTGGAATTTCGCGAGGCAGAACTCTTTCATAATGAGCTGCCGACACGATCTATTCTACTGCAAAATGCAACTTAGGAGAGACTATGAAACGCAAAGCAAATGCAATTTGGCAAGGCGATCTGAAAACAGGCAAGGGACAGATATCTACAGACAGTGGTGTTCTTTCAAAAACGCAATATTCGTTTTCAACTCGTTTTGAAAATGGCACTGGCACTAATCCTGAAGAATTAATCGCAGCTGCTCACGCCGGTTGCTTTTCGATGGCTCTTTCTGCTCAGTTAGGTGAGCAAGGAATGACAGCCGATAGCATCGACACAACTGCAACCGTCACACTCGAAAAACTCGATAGTGGTTTTGCAATTACTGAAGTGCACTTGAACTTGGTAGCAAAAATTCCGAATGCAGACCAAGCCAAGTTCAACACAGCCGTTGAAAATGCTAAGACTGGCTGCCCAATCTCAAAATTGTTCAATACGAAAATTACATTGGAATCGAAACTCGAATCGACCGCCAAAGTATAAGTTCTCGATTTTGCAATCTATAAGAAGGAAGACCACCGCAAGGTGGTCTTCTCTTTTCTGGCCAATTAATCTGATAGACTCGGCTGCCAGATACATCTTATGGACATTTAGATTTCAGGCACTTTCAAAACGTTCAGTAAGCTTCCAACATTAAATGCGAAGAAAGTTGCGCGTAAAGGCTGGCAAGCCTTGGGATGAATTTTTTGCATTCGGTGAAAACTTGCGCATCGGTTCTGGCGCTCTTACAGAGTGGAGAAATGCACCTGCTTTGGGATCCATTTTCTCCAGCCAAACTTCATCTATCTTGGTGCGGCCAATAAAGGCGCCTTTGTTTTCGTTATTGTTTTTGTAGCTGACTTTTCTAGAATTGCGTTGGAATTGTTCGTTCAACATGACCCTATCCTCTCGTGCCTCAAGGGTAACTACTCTTGGCAGGAGATATTTAGGCGGGCAAAAGATTAAATCGCTAATGCTGCGTTGCCTGGACTATCTTGGGCAAGAGGTACCGACTGAGCTCGTCGCCTCCCTGTCCGTTCAAATGAACAATGTCCCTAAAGGAGGCATCTGAAAATTCGGGAGCATACTGAATGTCTATGAGCTCCGTTCCTTTATTTAGGGCGGTTACACGAAGCCAACTATTGTATTGGGCTAACAATCCAGGTGGCATGAGCTCCTCATGGGCGTGTGTAATTGGCATATTTACTATAAGAAGACGAATATGGCGCTTTTTGCACATATCCAAAAGGGCTTCGAAGAATTTTTCCTGCCGGGACATCTGCGGATAGTCAAATCTGGCATATCTGGCTTCGTACTCGGCCACGCTCTCTATCCAGCTGGCCGCTACCTTTGGCGGTTGCGGCGGTATTCCAGGCGGAGGATCCGGAGTGCTGTGCAAAAAGTTGTACAAATCTAGAGTGCTTTTCCCGAATAATTTTGCCTCTGCTTTTTGGGCGAGATTGGCAACTCTTTCTTGCCACCATCGGCGATACCTATATAAAGGCACCTTTTTGCGGAAGGTGAGATCGCCTTTTTCCTCCAGATTGGTTTGGAATAAAGAACTTGGATCTAATACATCGCCCATGCTGTAAAGCCGTTTAAAAGTTTCGGTCTGTGTCTCTTTTGGTAAAAGACTATCCATGAAATCGCGCGGGGTGACGCCATAGATGAGGAGTTTCGGACGGTGATTGTCCTCAAAAAATCTGTCGCAGCACAAATAAACATCTGATGCCATGGCTGCGTCGATGCCAAAATCAAAAATGGTGAGGGGTTTTTTCCCCTCATAAATGGCGAGTTTTTCTAGTTGTGCACACCAACCAAAATCATCGAAGGTCGGGACACCTCCGGAGTGGAGTTGATCGGACATCCAGAACGGAAACTTCACGATCGAAGAGCCCATAATTACAACATCAGGGGTTTTTGTAAGCGCCTGGTAGTGATCTAGCACTGTGCCAGCATTTGTTTGTTCAGGACGCCTGTTCAAAAAGGAACGATCGCAAAACGAGTAAATGCAATTGAGCACAACAAAAAGGATTAAGGCGCACACGAAAACGCTCGAAAACCGACTGCGCGGAATCTTCCAATCAGGAGGTATACGCAGCGTATCGGAGGGGCGCTCAAGTACGTTAGTAGTCATGACCTAGACATTATGGTCCAGGCGACCCTTCAGGACACCCAGTATTGCAATTAAGTATCGCTCATGTATATCGAGTGAAGAATTAACAGGGGAGGTGTTTTGTACTCACCCACTCATGAATTTTTTGTTCGAGTTGATCAACCGTAAAGGGTTTGCTGAGGTAATCATCCATGCCAGCTTCCAGGCACTTCTCACGGTCGCCTGGTAGAGCACGTGCGGTGACGGCGATAATTGGTGTATGGCGACCATATGTCCGATCGATCTCGCGGATGCGCTGTGCGCACTCCACTCCGCTCATATCTGGCATTTTGCAATCGAGCAAAATAACGTCGAACGTTTCGCTTTGAGCAGCTGCAATGCCGTCTGCGCAACGCTTAACTATGTTTGCGGTCATTTTTAAACGCTGAGTAAAAGCTCGGAAAATGATCTGCTGGTCTTCGTTGTCCTCTATAACAAGGACAGAGACAGTAGGTTTCATTCGCCTCGAAGCAGCTTGATGGAATTCCGAGTTGAAAGCTTGTCTCATTGCGCCTGGTGCCCAGCTCAGCAGTATCCTTGCCCTAATTTAAGTGTATCGCAGCTTTAGTTCACTATTTAGAGCCCATCCGCTGAAGAGACCATGGGTGCAGCGATTCGCGCTAGCTTAAATTACTTGCAAGTTTTGACTCTTGAGTCCGTTAAGGCCGGGCACCAGGCCGTCATTTAAACGTTCAGGCATCCGAAGCCGCTTCGCTAATAGAGAGGTTGAATGAAAGTTTGGCACCATATACGGTGCAACGAAGCAGCCCCTAGGGTGGTCCCATTTATTGCAATACTGGTTGTTTTTCTTCGGCTTGCATTTCAGCAGCTTGCATTTCATCTGCTATTTTTTGGGAAGCTAGTCTTTCCGCCGTTTCTCGCTTGTCCGCAGCGAGCAGTTCATCAATGCGTCCGGCAGAAGATTCAATCGGATTGCGTCGCACATCCCAAATTATGCCTAACTTCTCCATCAATTTAAGACCGTAGTAGGTGAAATCAACTTCCCACCAAACCAAGCCTTGTCGGGCTATGCCAGGGTAACGGTGGTGGTTATTGTGCCAGCCTTCACCCAAAGTTATAAGAGCAAGCAAGAAATTGTTTTTGCTTTCGTCACCGGTCTCAAATCTGCGCGTTCCCCAAATGTGGGAAAGCGAATTGATGAAAAATGTACCGTGATAGAGAAATGCAGTGCTTATGAAAGCCCAAACAACAAGCTGCCAGCCATTCGTATGAAGCTGAGGCGCGTTCACTTTGAGGATTTCACCTACGACCCACACTCCAAACGTGGCGCCGATCGGGATAGACCAATCGAATCTATTCAGAAATACCAATTCCGGATATTTTGCTAGATCGGGAATCTTGGCGTAATCTGTAGGCATATTGCTATAGCTTGTGATCCAGCCCATGTGCGAATACCAGAAGCCCCGCACTTTTGCTGAGTGCGGATCTAAATCAGTATCGGACATTTGATGGTGTACGCGGTGATGTGCCGCCCACCAGAGCGGTCCGCGCTGCACTGCGGTCAAACCCCACAACGCTATGAACAACTGCCCAGCTCGTGAAGTTTTAAAAGTGCGGTGCGAAAAATAACGATGATAAAACCCTGTGACGGCAAACATACGCCCTATATACAGCGCCACTGCCATCCAGAATGCGATTGGACTTACGCCTACAAAGAAGACGCCTAGACAGACTGCATGCACGAAGATGAATGAGGTCAGACCTGCCTTCCGAAACTTCGGTGGCTGGGATTTAACTGCCTCTGCGCCTTCAGGGAAATAGTCTGAATCCAAAAAATTGATGATTGATTGTAGTTTCAAAAGATGAGTTTCCGAATTGAATAGCCATAAACACGAACCCTTAGAGCATAAAGCATCTCGGGTTTCATTGGGGTAAATCGAATGACAACTCGATACATATATTTCGGGCTCGGATGTGGAGAGCGGCGCGTTTTCGCAGGACAGGACCAAGAAAACTAAGAAATTTGTGAGAAATCTAGCTTTACTCGATGAAGCAGTTTGTTACTTAAAGAGTCTTTGCGAGACCCCTTGCCCTGGTAGAAATTGCGACTTATTGCAATTTATCGGTCGGCATTAAGACTTGATCGATTTCCTGGATGTAACCGTTGCTGCAGGAAATGTCCGGCTTAACGACGTTGGCAGTTTCAACAGTCATCGCGTTCGGTGTGCCTCGGATAGCTAGGACATCACCTTCCAAAGTCTCAACAGTTCCATATCTTGAAGCTTCGCGAGAAACGACCTTGGCTCTTACAATATGGTATTTGAGCAAGTTCGCAAGCTTTGCTTTGTTGCTCAGAAGGTCGTTTAGTGCTGCAGGCGGAAGCTTTGCAAAAGCGGCATCGTCAGGAGCAAAAATTGTAAAAGGACCCTTTTCCTTCAGGACCTTGTCCATATCAGCAGTTTCAAAAGCCTTTAACAAAGTTGTGAAATTGCCGGCAGATTTTGCCGTATCTAAGATGTTTTTACCGCTAGTCTCTGCCATGGCGCCCGTTCCGGCTCCTAACAACACGATACTTAAGGCGAAGACGGCGGACTTGAGAGATGGAATCATTGGGGTGAAATCCTCTTGTCAATATGGGTGCTTACGAGCGGAACAATTTTGTACGATTTTCCCAAACATTATCATTCTTGCCAGGGATTTAAATCAAAAGTTTAAACCAGTTATTCGCTCTTGGAATGGGAACGTCGCGTCCGTTTTTGGCTACTCCATTTAGCGAGCCATTAGGATGGTACCAAATATGGTGCATAAATTGGAGCGCTAGATTACCCTAACGATCCCAATACGCAAAATAATGCAGCTGTTGCAGCCTTGGTCGCACAAGTAGTTAGGTTGAAATTTGGCAGGCAAGATGAGTTGGAAGCCGACAAATTAGGAGTGCGCTTTGCGGCCAAAGCCGGTTATGACCCACGTTCCATGATCAAAGTTATGCAGATACTTGAAAAGGCTAGTCGTACAAGAACACCGGAATTCTTTAGTACGCACCCAAATCCTGAGCATCGCATCGAGCGTATTCAGCAAGCAATCAAGGCGTATTTTCCGGACGGCGTACCGGATGGGCTTACGCCTTAACCTCTTTAGGTGGATATTGGCGTGTGCTTTTAGGTGATACCTAGGGTGCTGGATTTTCTCAATTGTTCGGGGAGTTACCATTTCTCCGGGAACGCAGGAGAGAACGAAATGCATTCAGTTATCTATGAAGAACACGAAGGTTCAAATGACCATAGTGTTTCTGAACGGCTTGAGGAGCTAAGTATGATTGCCGGCAATGCTGAGACTTCTTGCGAGATGCTCAAAGCGGCATTCATGGAAATCAAAAAGATATATCCGATGTATGACTTATTTGAAAAGTTGGCAGTCAATCCGAATGCGGATCTCGCTCTATTAGAGATGCTTGCCGACGATCAGTCGCCGATCGTAAGAGGCGTTGTGGCTAAAAATCCAAAGTCAATTTCGCTAATGTGGAAATTGGCAAAAGACAGAAGTGCTTATGTGCGCTATGAAATCGCTAAGACTTCTCACTTCCCAGATCATTTATATCAATCTCTTATGCATGATGATGATCCTAGAGTGTCGCGAAGAGCAATCCGCACGTTACGAAGACTAAAAGATCATGATTCGCTTTTCGGCTCTATCATTCATTTATTCAGTGAGATGGCTCACCGCAAAGCAAGCTAGGCAAATAGAACAATCTGAACTGAGAAGTAAAAAACAGCCCTGCACCGTTTATGGTGCAGGGCTGTTAAGACGGGGTCTACCAACCCCAACGACGGTGGTGTCTGTGGTGATGCCATCCGCATCCGCCACCATAACCGCCACCGTAACCACCGTAACCATTGAAACCTCGCATCATGCCCCCGCGGTACCCGTAGTTTGAGTATCCGACTGGAGCATAAGAGCGACCACCAAACAAACCTTGAGCATTTGCTGCCGGTGCCGCCAAAATGACGCACATCAAGGCTGCCATTGACAATAACTTAGCTTTCATAGTATCCACCTTCCAATTTTTTTTTGCGCCATCTTCGACAGGAAATTTTGCTTGGCACGTAGCATAACTATATTCATAAACGTTGAGCGTGGGGAATTTGTGGATGGAAAGCGGCTCTCAGAGCCTATTTGCGAAAACTTGCAGCGTCCGGTAAATCGAACCAAGTACGGTATCAAAGTGCAGATGCTCATTCACATAAAAAGAGTAAATTCAGTCCAGTAATTCGGATCTGCAATTTTGCTTGGAGCTAAAGACTAGTTAATAATCAGCGTTTGCGAGCGATCCGAACAGCTTCGATCCACGATCTATTGACATCATTTTTCGTCTTATTCACTTTTTTGATGAGCTGAATTCCTTCCCCACGGACTTCGTGATTGAGAGTCTCGAAGATGAGCGAATAAGGTATGTAGTGACCGATGCCGTGGTCGAGAGCGCTGAAGTCAATCGTTTCTATACCAGGGATCACAGGCACTTCATGAGAATGGTGCACCGGTCTGCCGAGTCTGCTGGAGCCATGTAGTGCCTGCGAAACTGCCAGGCGCATGTCCTTGCTGGAGACAAATATCTTGGTGTCCATACTTGCGTTCGCTATGCGACTGAAGTATTTAGCGAATGTGTCTTGATCGATGTCAGGGCAGGAAAAGAAGAGATGCTGCAGCTTTGGCGGGCTGCTCCCTTGTACAGGCGATACCTCGGAATAAGGGTTCAGAGCCCAAACGATAATGCGGGAGCCCATACTGTGCGCGATAAGCGTCAGGTTTTCGGTGCCCAGTTTTTGGCCGGCTAAATTTAAGAGGTGCGCAAAATCAAGAGCACTCCATTCCGCATTGCACTCATCTGCAGAGTAGGCAAATATTTGGCTTTGAGATGGCCAGGAATAGACAATTACAGGCAAGGACGTTCCGTAAGAAAGCTTGCTCCCTATCTTCATGGCCTTTTCAAAGGAGCAGTTATAGCCATGCACAAATATGATTACCCGTTTGTCAAAGCGGTTGTCCTGAGCATGTTTAACGGCGCCTATGAAGTCTTCCTCGTTTTCAAAACACTCCGGTGCTGAAACCTTTATTTGACGACTGCCATCCTTGAACTTCCATCCCAGATCTCCTGTTAATCCGGGATCTCGCAGCTCCTTAGCGGATGAAGGCAAAGTAACGTTGCATTTGCCGAAATTGAGAGATGGAGATCGGTCACCGGAATAAGAAGTTTGTTTTAGCGATTCTGCCTTACGGTTGGTTACATAGAAAACAGGCACAAAGACTGAGTCTTCTTTGAGAGAGTCGAAGCTAGCAACTGAATCTAGTGTGTTCCAGAATGTCACCAATAGAGCAAAAACACTCATAAAAACCAGCTTCCATAGCCACCCTTCGAGCTTTATTTGTTTATCTACACCAGCGATCTCGGTAACTATCTTCACGGTCATTCTTAGTAATGGGATGAGCCTCTAATCAGTATTCTACGCCGTTCCCCTTAGATATCAAGGGCAGCTTAGTCGTAGATTCTCCCGTTGATCTTTCGTTTTAAAAGTTGAGAGATTTCGTTATAGAGCGTTACTCGCAAAGAAGCGAATCTAGCCTTCATCACCACAAACGGTTATAGACCAGAAAGTGCCAGGCTCTACCTATATTCCTAGTGAGCTGCGACTGGGGCCAAAATCGAAGTGATTGAACTGGTCAAAATCCATTCTGTCCAATATGGATCTTTGTCTTTGAAAACTCGGCAAACTTTCGGCACCAAGCCGGGAGTTTTCTGCAGAAAGAGAGGGCGGACTTGTCATAGGATTAGTTAGGGCTGAGGATTTTGGAAATGCTGGCAAGGCTGGCGTAATACTTTTAAGCGCTGGGTTTATTGCTTCGCTGGTGTAAGCACGTTCCAGACTGGGAGATCTATATTGGGTTTTGACTTGACCGTAGGTCGGCGGAGGAATAACTATTGCCGGCGAACTTTCCGATGTTGGAGATGTTGTTTCAAGAAACGAACCACCAATCCCGGGGCTATTTGTGACACGAAAATGTCTGGTCGGGAATGCGCCTGTTGCATTGGTCGCCATGCCATTCACCCCATATGGCTGGAGTTCTCCTGGTGCCGGAGCAATGACGCTACCATTTCCAACTGAAGTTTGGGCTAGGCAAGATAGCGGGAAAAGCAGGTCGATACAAATAATCCCGGCGCAAATAATCCAAGCTTCTTTCACTAATCACCTCCGGCTGAAGTGCTCTTTGAGGCTTTGGCGATATCAGATTCATCTGCCAGTTTCGCAATGAGTGGATCGCCGCTCTTTATTTCATCGGTTGCTTTAACAGCTACTAGATCTCCTTCTTTCAATGGTCCAGATACTTCGATGAGATTGCCCATCGGAAGCCCACGTTGAACGGTGACGCGTTCAGCTTTGCCGTTGTCTACTTTAATAGCAAAGGTGCCCACTAAATCGGTATTCACTGCTGGTGATGGCACAAAGAGAGTGTCATAAGGTCGGCATATGACCCAGTGAACATTAGCAAACATTCCAGGTTCCAGAGTCCGGTCTGTGTTTATGACATTCAGCTCGACAGGCATTGTACGAGTGGCATTGTCGAGAGCATAAGCCGGTCTTGCCACAGTGCCAGTGTATGTGCGGCCCAGATAAGCGGGCACAGTAAAGTCGAAACGATCGCCAATTTTTATTCCAGAGACACTGTCTTCTGGTACTGCTACAACCAAGCGCAGAATATCTCTTTCTTGAATTCGCACAAGCGGAAGCGCTTCACGCTGAGCGTCTACCGCTACTATGCTGCCCACATGGACATTGCGTTCGGTAATTACGCCATCAAAGGGAGCCGTAATTTCAAGATAATCCGTCATGGCGTTTAAAGCTTTGAGAACGTCTTTGGCTGCACTTAAGTTGTGCTTTTCGGCAATGACAATATTGTGAGCGGCTTCAACTTCTTGCACTATAGATTGCACGCGCGCCTTATCCGACTCAACTGCCTTTTGTTGTAAATCCACTTCATTTTGCGCAACTGCCCCTGGTGTTTTGGCTGCTTGTTGCAAACGCTGAAAAGTAAGCGAATCTGCATCAAGCCTCGCTTGAGCTTCTACCAACTTAGATTTTTCGCTGTCTTCATTTGCTTGAGCACGTCTAAATGAGGACTCCGCGGCCGCAACTTTGGCAGCTCCTTCTTTTTCCTTTTCGATCAATTCCGGACAAAAAATGGAAATCATCTTTTGTCCCTTTTTTACGATAGAGCCTCGGTCTACGATAATCGAAGAAATGAAACCTTCGACTTTAGCGTGGATAGGCACATCCTGATAGGCGAGGAATTGTCCGGGTAGATTCCATTCGCGATTCAATCGCGTTTTCAATACTTTGACGACAGAAACAGTTTGAGTACTGTCCGCACTAGCTTGCGCATGCGACTCAGATTCTTTCTCGTGTTGAGAGCAAGAAGATAGAGCAAGCGCGATCACTGCTGTTAGACAGGTAAATCTAGACGTGATTGGCGTGATTTTTTGCCTGTACGTAATCAATGTCTTGCTCCTGTGGAAAGCAGTTCTTCTTCCATTTCTTCGGGATTGTCTTCGGGTAGTAAGGAAGCACCTTTGTGGCTGGTGTTGCGTTGTACTAAGGCGTAAACCAGCGGGAGAACGAGCAAGACCGCATTTGTTGATACGAGTAATCCACCGATGACAGCTCGTCCAAGGGGGGCTGTGCGATCTCCACCTTCGCTCATACCGAGTGCCATCGGAATCATACCAGCGATCATGGCGATACTGGTCATTAGGACTGGGCGCAATCGAGCAGCTGCTCCTGTAACGGCTGCCGTTTTTGCAGATATGCCCGTTGCTCGTTTTTCCTCTGCAAAAACGCAAACAAGAATGCTGTTTGCAACACCTACGCCGACGGCCATAATTGCTCCCATAAACGATTCAACGTTGATGGTAGTACCTGTAACCAACAGTGCTAGAAGCGCCCCAAATAAAATAGCCGGCACAACCGAAACAATAATCAACGAAAGTTGGACAGACTGAAAGAAAGAGACAAGCAATAGAAAGATAGCTACGACCGCAAATACGACACCCAAACTCAAGGCGAAGAAAGTTTCCCTCATCGTGGGAACTTGTCCTCGTATGGTCGCTTTTATGCCGCGTGGAGGAGAACCAAGACTGTTTATCGCGATTTGCACCTTTTTGGCTGTACCACCGAGATCTTCATTTGCAAGATTGGCACAAATTGAAACGGTGCGGCGCATGTTGTAGTGATCGAGTTCGCCTGGCATGGTGGTTTGAGTCACTTCCGCTACATCTCGTATAAACGGCCCAGCAAAATTGCCAGTTTTGATAGGAATGTTCCCGACTGCCTGCAATGAATTCAGGTCACCTTGAGGAACCTGAACTTGCACCTGATAGGACAATCCGTTGCTTGCGTCTCGCCAATAGATGGGGGTTACAAAGCGGCTTGAGTAAGTGGCAGCAACAAAAGCTTGACCAACCTGCCTTACATTTACATCCATTTGTCCAGCGCGAACCCTATCTACCTTGACATTGACTGTTGGGTAATCGAGCGGTTGTACAATGCCCACATCACGCAATGAATTGAGCGTTTTCAATTTTGCTAAAACGCGATAAGTGTACTCTTTAATTTCGCCGTAATTCGGGCCATCAATATCGACTTGAATAGGCGTCGATGCGCCAAAATTCATAACCTGGTTTACGATGTCACCAGCACCGAATGTGAATTGGCAGCCCGGAAATTTCTCCTTAAAAATACTGCGCAGCTTCTCTTCAAGTGGAGCAATCTGGACATTGGCATGCTCGCGGAAGGCAACAAGAATGATTGCTTCGTGCGGTCCACTCGTCCAGATATAAGCATTACTAATGGCATAACTGGGAGGTTGAGAACCAACATAACTTATAGAGACTTTGACATTGTCTTTTCCAACCGTCTGCGCAATTGTGTCCAAGATCCCGATAGTCAAATCTTCTGTGATTTCAAATCTTGTGCCGATAGGCCCTGTAAGCCGTAGTTGAAATCCTTTTGGATTACCAGTGGGAAATATTTCCTGGCCTAAAAGTGGATAAATAAGAAGAGAGGTAAGGCAGGCACCAAGGAAGACTAGCAATATGACAGGACGAATTGCAATTAAGCGGATGAGCAAGCGTTGATATTTTTTGCGAATGCGGTCGATCAAACCGGGTTTGGAATTTTGAGATTGTTGGGGATGGTTAGTGTGACCGCGCAGAAGCCAACCGCTCATGACAGGCACGAAAGTCCCCGAAAGAATGTATGAGGCAAACATGGCAAGCCCAACCGCCAGTGAGAGAGGCACAAAAAGCGACTTTGTCGGGCCAACCATGAAGAAAGAAGGCGTGAACACGGAAACAACAGACAACATAGAAAGTAAGCGCGGTACGACCACTTCAACAGAGGCATCGTAGATAGCTCCTAAAAGCGCGCGACCTGTTGCAAGATGGCTGTGGATGTTCTCAATTGTCACGGTCGCTTCGTCTACTAATATCCCAACTGCCAGGGACAATCCGCTCAAGGTCATCATGTTGATTGACTGTCCAGTTATCCAAAGACCAACGACTGCAGCAAGCAAAGCAAAAGGAATGTTCATTACGACAATTAGGGAGCTGCGTGGATCCTGCAAAAAAAGCAAAACCACACCCCCTGTTAGAAGCGCACCAATGCCTGCTTCCATCATCAAACCATTGAGCGATTCCGTCACGTAGACGGATTGATCGAATTCAAAGGACACACTGATATCTTTTGGTAGCAGTGACTGCATGTACTCAATGTTGTTTTTGACGCCATTTACTACCGTTAAAGTAGAAGCGCTGGCTTGCTTGGAGATCGCCATATAAATAGTGCGCTTTCCGTTGACCAGGGCATAACCGGTTGTGATGTCTGTAGAATCCGCAATACTGGCTATATCTTTCAGGTAAACGACGGACGGACCAGCATGCTGCTGCAGTGGTATGTCGCCTAGATGCTGAATGTTACCAACCACGGAATTGATACTGGACATCTCCTGCAGGGTGCCAGTACGCACGATGCCAGAAGGTTCAATCACGTTTCCATTATTTATATCTTGGACGAGATCCTCAATGTTGAGGTGGTATTGGGAAAGTTTACGAGCATCGACGGTAATGACGATTGTGCGCTGGTTACCACCGAATGGTGGCGGAGTTGATACACCAGGAGTAGTTGCCACAACCGGACGAATTCTTGAATAAACGAGATCTTGAATCTCGCCAAGGCTGCGCCCCGGGGCATTGAAAACGAGATAACCCACCGGCACACTGCCTACGTCATAGCGAATGATAAAGGGCGTAACTGTCCCTGGTGGCATATAGGCGCGTGATCTTTCCACCTGAGCAACCACTTGTGCCATGCCATCGGCCATATTACTGCCTGGCAAAAAATAGACATCAATAACGGAGGCGCTTTGCACCGAACGAGACGAGACATGGTCGACGCCGCTTATGTAAAAGAAGTGCTGCTCGTAGTAAGTAACAATGTAGGCTTCTAGCTGCGTTGGATCCATGCCGCCGTATGGTTGGATGACCGTTACGCGAGGCAGGTCGATCGTTGGAAAGATGTCGATATTCATGCGACTGATTGATAAAAATGCAAATAGCACAATAGCCGCTACCGCCACAATGACTGTGACCGGTCGTCCCATAGCAAAGCGGATCAATCCCATTACATACCCCTCTGGATTTTGTCCGACTCAGCTAGTAATGGTTTGAGATCGCCATGCACGGATGCCACCGTAAGCAATGCACGCCAGACGCCTACCCTTGCAATCGCATCTTGCACTCGTGACTGTGCCAACGTTTCGTTAGCTTGGGCTACTTGTGCTACGGAACCCAGTCCGGACTTATATCGCGCCTCGGCCTGCTGTGTTGCAACTACGGCAGCCTGAACCTGAATGGGCATGTTTGCAGCCAGAGCTACAGCTGCTTTTACTCGAGCTCGGGATTGGTAATCTTCTGTTTTTAAATTTTGCAAAACGAGATTGTAGTCTTGCTGTGTTTGGTAAATTCGCTCTTCTTGCACTTTCTTCTCTTGGTGCAAGCGAAAAATATCGAGGAAATTCCAGTTGATGATGAAGGCTGCCTGATAGTTCGGAATGGTTGGTAAAGCACCTGCTACTTCATGGGCGCTCAGTCCACCCGGCACATTAGCACTTAATCCTGAGCTTCGCAGATTGATGCCACCGAGGAAATGGAAGACAGGATAATATTCTTTATCCAGCACTTTTTTCTGAGCAATAGCACTCAGCAATTCAGCGTGCGAGACTTGTAAAATTGGCACTTCTTGAAAGACCGGAGAGTTCTTTTGGAGGTCTCCTGGTTCTGTTCGTTCGACAATTCCACGTGCATCAATATCAACTTGAATGCCCCCCAGTCCGATTGCATAGGCAAGATTGGCAAACGAAAGATCGCGAGACAGTTCGGCTCTAATCAAGTCGTTGCGAGCATTGGCCAGCTGAGCAAGCGCGAGAGATTCATCTGCACCTGGCTTTAAAGAAGAGATTACTTGAGCGTGTACAACCGAATAAAACTGCTCGAATGAAATCACATTCTGTTGGGCAGCTTTCACTTGTTCTGTTGCAATAACTGCATCAAGATAAGCATTTGCAGCGGTCAGCTCAACATCCAGAGTGGTTGATGCATAGTGAGTTCTAGCCTGTGAAGAAAGCGTCTTGGCTAGATCAATACGAGCTTTGTGTAAGCCAAAATCGATCGGCGCCCAATCAATACTCGCCCCACCAAGTGTGAAGAAATAAGGCTTCATGGTGGTGTCATTGGTGGCTGGCCCTGACACCGCAGGAAATACCGGGCTGCCAAAAAAAACTTGCGTTAGTTTGTTATGACTTGCCATGATTTCCTGGTATTGGAAAAGCCCCTCAGGCAAATATTCATTCAATTTTTGTATGGTGACATTTCTCTTTGCAGCTCTTACCTGAGATTCTGCTTTCAGAACATTTGGATAGGCTCGCTGCGCATATTCAACCGCTCCCCGGAACGTTAATGGTTTATTGATGACCGTTTGCTCAATGCGTGGTTTGAGCGTGATCGGTGCCGAGCTGTTTTTATCGACAACGGGCGCCATACCCATATTGTTCATATTGGGATTGTCGATATTGGTTGCCGGCCCAAAGTTATTGATAGTGGGCGAGGAGCCAGCTGGAGGATTGATAGTGGTATCCAGTTGCCTACCGAGGTCATCTTGAGCGATCGCGGCCTGCAGATAAATAGATACGACAAGCATGGAAAGCACCACAAAAAGAGTACTTTCCAAGCACTTCAAAGACTTTGCAGTTCTGCTTTTTAACGCTGCAGTGCGCGTGAGGAATTCGATATACATGCCAACAATCAGATGCAGTGAAACAGTGCTGCATCGTCAAATACTCTACTAAAACGGCAGGCGCATTCGAAAGGACATTCAATTCAGATTATTCGGGACTTTTCCTGCCAATTTTGAGGGAAGTGATTGCAAGCCGCATAGAACATGTAAAAGGTCATGAGATTACACATTATCTAAGCTTTAGACTGCTGTCACTTCTTGTATTTCGCTACTTTTAGGGCAGAATCCTGTTGTCATGGGAGCGTAATTGGTTTGAACTTTTTGACCCGCCCATACGTAGTCTCTTTAGGCCCCTCATCCAGTATGGTTACTCTGGACAGTTCTTGCGTAAAGAAGGCAAATGGCAATTTCTTATGTTCAAGAAATTGAACATAAGACCTGAATGGCTTCTACACGCTGGCGATGGACCTTGGGTGGTTATTATTCTTGTCGTCACGCTAATCATCATTTACGCAGTAACTTACTTACGCAATGCCTCTTGAGCTATTTGTCTATTGCATGCCCAGAAGTGATGTTGTCGATTGAAGTCAAACCAACATCATGTAAGAGCTGGGCTTGAGCGATATTGAAATTGATAATGGCCTGAGCACGGTCGATATAGGCAGTAGTTAAATCACGCTGCGCGTTAATGACGTCGATATTGTTGCCCAGTCCATTTTCAAACCGTATTTTTGACAATCTCAATTCTTCTTGAGCCGAAGCCACTTCGTCTGCTGTTTCGGTTATTTGTCTTTCGGATTGCAGGCTATGTAAAAGAGAGTTGCGCACTTGATCCAAAACGGTGATCACTTCCTGCTGCGCTTCAAGCATGCGCTGGCGGGCCGTAAATCTAGCTGCTTGTATGTTTGTTAAATCGCGCGTGCCTAAGCCACCAAGTCCCCAGCTGACGCCCATGAATATTGTATAGAGAGGCTGCATATTGCTAAGCCAAGGCCCAAGTCCCACAACATAGCCGCTTAGTTTGAGGTTTGGCTGTAGCGGAGCTGCAGCAATGATAATTGCTTTCTTTGCTGCTTTACGCAGTTCCTCGTATTGTTTAAGTTCCGGACGGTTGTCTATGGCAAGAGTGAGGAGATCTCCGGGTTTGAGATTGTGACTTATCAATCTAATTTTGCGAACGTTTCTTTCTGCCGGTGCAATATCTTGGCCCAGGTTGAGGTTTAGATCGTGCGCCAAAGCTATCGATGCAGAGCGGCGTGCTACTTGCTGCTCGATCAAATTTTGGCGATCTTTGGACAACTGTGTTTTGGATTGGAGTACATCTAGATTCGTTGCCAGGCCGTTGTTGGCTAGATTGGTATTGATTCTCAGCTGTTCTGTTGAAGTATCGACAGCCCGAATGCGGATTTGCAGAAGCGCTTCGGCTAAAAGTAAATTGTAGTAGTCATCTGTAATGCGCAGCAAGGTATCACTGATGGTGGCACGATTTTCGGCACGACGCGCCCTCAACAAGTTTCGATTTTGCAAGGCGCCGAAGGCAACTTTTCCGCCCTGATACCCGGAATAACTAAAACCAGCTGCGAGCACACTGAATGCTGAATTGATACTGGTGAAGTTGTTTGACGGCGTAATGATGGAAGCAGAACTTGTCGATGACCCGCTTGAAACAGTTGCGGCACGGGTTAGTGGGAAGAAGAACTGTCCTTTAGCATAGGAGTAAAGGTAATTGCCTGAAACATCCGGAAGAAATTTTGTAAGCGCGTTTAGATAAGTCCATTTTTGATTTCCGACTTGAGCTTGTGAAATGCCTATTGCCAGGTTGCGATCAACGCCTGTCTGCAAGGCTTCTCGAAGCCTCATCGTATAGGATGAGGCAGCCTCCAATTCATAAGGATTCATTCTTTCATCAATGGAAATCAGAGCTTGCAGATCCGGCTTTGGCAAATCGATAACTTCCAAAGACTCATTTGGATCGGTTACGCTTTCTCCGGCAACAGGTGCATTGGGTCCTCTTGCAGTTTCGGTTGATCCTGGGGCAGACAGCCTTGGTCCTGCTACTGGCGCACTTGATCCAGCTGCAGCCAATAACTTCTTATCGTTTGCAGGTTGGGCATATGTAGGTTGTGCATATGCAGGGATAGTGAAATTGGCCAATAGAATTAGCGATGCTGTTGAAGCAAGAAGTTTATTTATTGAATTGGATTTTTGTGCGTACATACTTAAATACCAGCCGCTAGTGTGCTGCGGCTGCAGACCCCTTTTTAGTTACAGTTCCTTTTGCTAATAAAAATACGGTGGGCAAGCTAACAATGAAGAGCATAGCCACCAGCCAAAAAAGATCTTCGTACGACAAAAGCAGCGATTGTTGTACGAGGTTTAACTCCAGCAAGCCATATGAACCGCGCGCTGCATCCATTGTCGAAGCACCCATTTGATGTAGCATGCTACTGAACTGCTGCAGGCGGTCAAGCACAGGCGGCGAGTAGAGATGTAATTTTTCATCGAGGACAACCCGATGGAAATCATTTCGGCGAGCCAAAATTGTAGTCAATAACGCAATACCGATGCTGCCACCCATCTGCCGTGAAAGGCTCATGAAGCCGGTTGCGCTCGATATTTCACTTGGGAGGCAATCACCAATTGAAGCAAGCGTTAGAGGCATATACATTAGAGCGGTTGCCGCGCCACGCATGATTAATGGCCAGTAAAACTGGTCCCAGCCTGTATTAAGAGTGGCACCTGTAAGCATAAACATAGAAGCTGCAGTAATGAGAGCACCAATAGCAACAGCCCAACGAGCGTCTATTTTTTGTCCTATTTGTCCGATTATAGGCATCATCAATCCGGTAGCGAGTCCGCCCGGAATCAACAACATGCCTGTTTCCATTGCCGTATAACCCAACATTGTTTGGGCGAAGTTCGGTACCACAAAACCAATACCGTAAAGGCCCATGCCGAGCACCAGTGAATAGATAACGCCCCCTGCCACGGAACGTCTTTTCAGAACATGGAGTTCGACTGCTGGATGTTGGATTGTCAGTTCATGGGCAACGAAAACAATGAGACTTATTGCTGCGACAACCGAAAGCCAAATAATAGCTGTGGATGAAAACCAATCATCGTCTTGTCCCTTTTCCAGTACGTATTGCAAAGACGAAATGCCGACTGTTAGAAGAATGATGCCCATCCAATCTATTGGAGAGACTTTTCGTTCACCATCTTCAGGCAAAAACATCCAACACATAATGAAAGCAAGAATGCCAACCGGGACGTTGACGAAAAATATCCAACGCCAATCGAGAACATCTGTTAAGTAGCCACCGATGGTAGGACCAATGATTGGTCCTACGATTACGCACACTCCAAAGACGGCTTGCGCCATGCCCTGCTTTTCACGAGGAAAGGTTTCAAACAAGATTGATTGTGCTTTGGCAAGCAACCCACCACCAAAAAGCCCCTGCGCTATACGTGCCAGCACAATTGCCGGCAAGCTTGGTGCAAGAGCGCAAGCAACAGATGCGACGGTGAATCCGACAAGCGAAAACAGGAAATAGTTCTTACGACCAAAGACATCACCAAGCCAGGCAGTCAATGGAATCATGACGGCGTTCGCCATTGAGTAGCCTGTGATCACCCAACCAATTTCGCTAAGGGTGGCACCGAGATTTCCCCTTATATAAGGAAGAGCGACATTGACGATGCTAGTATCGATGACTTCAAGAAGCGCTCCGATAGAAACGGCTATAGTAATGAGCCAGCGAACTATTTCGCCTTCCGCTTTTACTTTGGCTTCAAGAGCTGATTGATAGGACGTGGCCATTACTTTTTGATCAATACCGTGACGATGCAGGACATGCCTGGTGCAAGCAAGTCTTTGACCGCTGCAATACTGTCTTTATCGAAAACTATTTTTACAGGCACCCGTTGCACAACTTTGGTGAAATTGCCAGTCGCGTTGTCCGGTGGCAGCATGCTGAATTTGGCACCAGAAGCTGGCGCAATGCTGTCTATATGTCCGGAAAATTTGCGACCGGAAAAAGTATCGATTACAACTTCTACTGGCATACCACGCCGCATTTTGCCAACCTGAGTTTCCTTGAAGTTGGCTGTGATCCAGGGATTATCCTGGACAATTGCCAAAAGGAGCTGACCAGCTTCGATACGTTGTCCCACTTCGGCGTTTTTACGACCGATGCGACCAGAAACCGGTGCGACAATTTTGGTATACGAAAGTTGCAGACGGGATTGCTTGAGATCGGCAGCACATTTTTTGACTCCAGCAAGATTACCCTGGTAACTTTCTTTATCGATATTTTCCTGGCGTCCCATGGCTAGTGCGGAGGTAATTCCTCCTTGCGATCGCCTCAATTTTGCCTCTGCATCTTTAAGAGATGCTTTTGCCTGGCGCTCTCGTTCTTGTGCTGCGGACAGATCGTGCTGCAAACCCGCAAGCTGGGCAACCGCAATATCGTATGTAGTTTTTGCTTTGTCGAATTGTTGTTTGGTGATGACACGATCTTGATAGACAAGTCTATAGCGTTCGTAGTCGGCCAGATCGAACTTCACTTGCGCTTCTTGTTCGATGATGCGGGAGCGAGTTTGACGTGTTTCCGCCTCTGCCTGTGAAATATGGGCTCTGGCGGACTCTATTTGTGCTTCTGTCGAAGAGACATCACCTGAGGCTTGAGTAGATTGACCTTGAGCGCTTAGGGTACTTTGACCAATTTTGGAATGAGTGGCTTCCGCAATGTGTTGCGCTTCTTCAAGGGCGGCAAGATTTTGGTCTACCTTCACTTCATAGTCGCTTGGATCAAGATCGAGAATTACCTGTCCAGCGCTTACTAACTGATTATCTTCAACGAATACGTGTTGGATGTTGCCTGAAATCTTGGCGCTAATGTTGCTGATGTGCGCGTCTATGTAAGCATCATCCGTTTCTTCGCGGCTCGATGCCCACTGCCACCAAAATGCACCACCGATGGCAGCGGCTAAAAAGAACAATCCTAAGCGCAAGAAAACTGTAGTTCGTTTTCTAGCGAGCTTCGTTTGCTCTGTTATTTCCTGGATGACATCCGGTTCTGCACCGCGCAAATCTGCGCGGTTACCAGCTTCCGTTGAACTTGACATGTTTGAACTACCTGGTTTTTTGAGCGTTAATTCGGGTTCTTTCTGCTTCCGACAAAACACCGTTTTGGATGATGTCTGCCATCAGCTCTGCTCTTGCTTCAATATCAACATGCTTCTTGGAGAAGTGCTGAATGAAAATTGCGCCGTAACACAGTCCGCTATAAACTTCGAGAAGCCCTTCTATAGGCAAATCTCGTAATCTGCCGTCCCCCATTGCTTCGCGGCAACGATCCGTCCAGATGGGCAAATTAATTTCCCAGTGACGTGCATAAGAGTGAGTATCTCTGTGTTTGAATTCAGAACGTTCTTGCATAAGAAGTTCGATCAAATCGGGATTCTCATCGAAGAATCTCAGGAAAGTCAAAATCGACAAACGCATGTGATCTGATGAGTCACACTGTTCTTCTTTAACTTTCTGTACTCGTTCAGAGAGCTTTTTCATGCCGTTGTCAACGGTGGCTAAAAACAACTCTTCTTTGGTGCCGAACGCTCTATATATGGTGCCTTTCCCAATACCAAGTTCATCGGCTATTTCTTGTACATCCGTATTTCGATATCCTCTGCGAGCGAATATTTTCGTCGCAACGGAGAGAATCATTTCGTTTCTTTTACTGGCGGTCGGCAATTCAGTGACCGCCGCAGTTTCTGCGGTTTGCATGGCTAAAGCTCTCAGATAGTGAGTTTCCGGTCTGGACGGACGCGTCCGCCCAGACCTATAAGTTAACTTGGGAAGGTCCCTTTAGTCAAGCGGAATGGCCTCTCTCAAAGAGGAAGATTTTTTCAGTATTGCGATCCGTTCGATAGAGACTGCTATTGGAGTGCCATCCAATTCGATTTAATTTTGGCTACATACTATGTAATACTGACTGACCGAGTTCATAAGGATGGCTCTGGCGAGAACCTTTCAGTAGACTCGGTAATGATGGCCCTTCGCCCTATATGCGGTGGTGCTAGGTTTTGTGTTTGTCGATGTTTCATGCGATGTGCAAGCGATTCGTGCGGATATTGATCGGGTGCCAAATGTAGCTGGAAAACACCCGGCAATGTTTTAATCGTCCGCTTGAAAGATAGCGATAGGGTTAGGGCATAATCCCGTTAAGCGTAGAACTGGTACTCCAATGGGCACGACCCAATCGGAGGTTGCGGATGAAACCGCAAACTTTTGATGAAAACGTGCCCATTGGTGTTTTGTCTTCAAATCGATAATTTTCGTTTTGATCGCTTCGCTTTGATAAACTGAAGATTGCTGGGGGAGTTTAAGGGGCGGGTCTCAATGGCGAAATTAATACCACTGCTTTTCTCGGATGACGGTAGTACGGAAGAAACGAAGCCGAGTGAACCCGGCCCATTCGATATGAATAGAACCGCTTCCATTACAGATGTTCTACAGCTTTTGAAAATTAAAGAGTGGGCTACGGATAATAAGCACGAACTGGAAGGAACTCCGCTTTGTCACCATGTAGAAGGAAGTGTTACTTCTGCCAAAGCTTTCGTCTTGATTATGCGAGAGCTTGAAGTGCAGAAAGTTGATGGTGTGGTAGTTGAAAATACCGAAAAAATTTCACAAGCCGGATGGCAAAAACACTTCATTGAAGAATTGGGCAGGCAAAAGAAAAAGCTCTATAGCGCCCGTGAGGGAGCTGCCCCGCTAGAAAAGCTCTAGATAGACAGCAGAGCCTTTTTGAGTGCAGTGGCATCCTCGTATCGGTCAGCAGGGTTTTGATATGTGCAGTTTGCCACTATCTCGTCCAGCTTTTCGGAAACTTTCGAATTGAGCCTGCGCGGGTGTGACCGAGTAATTGGCTCAGGCTCCTGCCCGGTCAGCAGATAATGAATAGTTCCACCAAGAGAGTAGATATCGCTTTGGGGAGTTGGCTTGCCACGAAACTGTTCAGCTGAAATATAGGCGTGTTTGCCTACCACTGTTGCTGTTGCTGAGCAATCAACCTGATGGGCAACATTGAAATCGACAATTCGAATTGAGCCATCTTCGTGCATCATCAAATTGTCCGGTGCTATATCTCTGTGCACTACAGGTGGTGTTAGTGCGTGCAGGTATTCTAGAATTTCGCAAGTTTGAATGGCACACTCTATTACCGTTTTCTCGGGCAGGCATCCCAGCCTATCTGTCATTTCTTTCAGATTTTCGCCTGGTATGTAATCGAGAACCAGATAACCACGATAGTCTTCGATAAAAGCATCCATTAATTTAACTATGTTTGTGTGATCCAAGTGCATCAAGATCTCGGCTTCAGCCTTGAGTTTCTCAGCAGTTTTTTGAGCAGTTAGTTGACCGCGGTGTACAGGAAGAACGTATTCTTTCAAAACAACATGATCGACGCTCGCCAATTTCTCCATATTAGGAGTGCCAATTCGTTCAAATTTGTCTTCTTGCCTATCTGTTGTTGCCCGCCCAATTAGATACGGATTGATTTTGGCAAGATAAGTAGTCCCTTGTCCGCCGCCACCAATCACGTGTTCTATTTCGTACAAGCCCGATAATAAGCACTCACCTTTCTCCAATTGTCCCGTTTTGGCTCGGGCTGCTGGAGAAGAGAAATATCGAAGCCATAGTTCGGTATATGAATTATCACTGGCGAATTCGTTATCGACTATTATTTCTGCCGCAGGAGCGTTTGTTTTGATATGGGTGAAGAATGACCTTACATCGTATTTCTGGGAAATATCTGTAAGTTTCACCGTGAACGAATCGCCTTCCTTTGTCTTAATCACGAAGTTTGGCTGTTTACCGTTGAACAAGTCCCAACGTCTTATCTGCACCACACGTTCTATGGCAGACCATTTAATTGCATAACTCAATGGCCCAGAGAATTCGAGGAATAAATGGCTGTCCGACCAATCAATTTCACGAGCCCTGGCTTTAGCAAACAAGAAGTAAGAAACAACGGTTGTGACAACGCACAATACTAATATCCAAGGCAAAAAATGCTGAAGATGGGACATTCCCACGAGGTGATTTAAATTGCCAAAACTGGTGCTGACAAAGGTCTGTTGTGCGTTGGTTTTTAAAGTCGGATCGTTCATAAAAATGCCGATTGTTAAAAACAGCAATGTAGCGGCTATAGCTGCTGCTCCAATGGTGAGAATAGGCGTTGAAAGCACCTGGACTTGCTCTATAACGGCATCAAGTCGAGCCCTGTAAGCGGCCTGTTCTGCTTCTTTTTCTATAGCAATTTTTGCCTCAGTCTCTTTTTCCAATTCTATTGCTCTAGGCAAAACCTCAGTCGGCTCGGTTTGCAAAACTTCTGCCGGGAGCAAATTGTTTTGCTCGTTTGTTTTTAATTCTGGTTTTAATTCCGGTTGGCTTTCTAACTGCCCAGTGGCAATTAACTGTTTGTCTATCATGCTTCTTCCAACACTAATGTGGTCAGGTAGTTCTGGCAAAATTGTGCAACATTTTCTGCATTCTCGATTCGATCTTCAACTTCAAGCGCTGTGCAAAGCGCGATAAGCTCGTCTAGTTTCGGCATTTTTGCAGCAAGATCTTCGGCAAGGTGAGATTGGCAAAGAGCATCCGGATCTTTGCCGCTTGCCAGATAAAACAGCGTGCAACCAAGTGAGTAAATATCACTTTGTTGGGTGGCTTTACCCCGAAATTGTTCCGGTGAAATGTAAGATTGTTTGCCTACCAATGTCCCAGTGGCTGTGCCAAGGAATAGGTTGGCAGCGCCAAAATCGATTAGTTTGATCGACCCTGTACGATCCAAAACAAGATTGTCTGGTGTGACATCACGATGAATAATCGGAGGAGACTTGGTGTGCAAGTAGGAGAGGATGTTGGCAGCTTCAAGTCCCCAACGCATGATGAGACGTTCCGATTGCGGTCCTAATTCCTTTACGTATTGCCTGAGATCTAGCCCATCAACATGTTCCAAGACTATATAGTCTCTTCCATTTTCAACGAAGTGATCGAAAACTTTGGCAATGTTAGGATTGTTCAATCCTTGCAATATCGTTGCTTCTCTTTGGAAAAGCTCCATCGCTTTTTGTTTTGTGCTTTCATCAACGTTAAGAGGCACTACAGCTTCTTTGAGGATGAAAGTTTCTCCGAAAGGATCTTTACACAGATATATTGCGGATAGTCCTCCAAAAGAAACTTGACCCACAACGGTAAGTCTCCCATTTTGCAATTTGGTTTTTGTTTCAAGCGGTACGAAGGCAGTAGCGCCAAATCGAGTGGCGATATTCTCCTCCCAAATAGAAGTGTAAGTTAATTCGTCGCGCCTGGCTTTTACCCCGGCGATACCTGCCGAGATGGCTTTTTTGTCGAAAGAACAACGAGTGTTCGGCGAATTTGTTCTTGTTGCTATAACGAGATCTTTCAGGTCGCCAGCGCGAAGTCCGTTCAAATTGAACCTCGAAAAACCGTCTTTAAACCGGAGGAGCATCTCGTCGTCTTTGAATTCGAGCAATTGCAACTCGTCCCAATGGCGTTTCGTATCGAAGTTCATCTCAAACAAGTAGCACAATGGCACTCTTACACCTTCTTGGGTGAGAACGATCCTGTTGTCCAACGAAACGGCAAGCAGAACTAAACCAAAAATCGTCAACCCGACATAAAAGCAAAGCAGGTAAAACAGGTCCATGTATTCCTGAATACCACCAACAAGAATTGCTTTGGCTAACCAGCTGGACACATAGAAAGACCAGCCGATCCAAACCGGTGCAGTAATTGCCGAGACTATCAAAGCAAAGCGCAGTTTTAGTCCGGAATAGCGAATTACCAAAGAGGGAGAATCAGCAATAGAATTGGGGGTGGACATAAGCAACTTCGTCAGGGATAAGCTTCTTGTGTTCTACCCGCCGTAGAGTGAGAAACTGGCGTTAAAATGGTGATTTTTACTTAAGTTCTGCACATTTAGATTACTAAAGTCATGCGGGGACAACTCTCTGCAGAGCTATGCTCTAGACAATTCCAATACCCACAACTGTTAGTTTTAGAATTGCGAATCATCTACAATTCGGGCTGCCTGTTTAGCACCATATGCGATATCATTCAATCCAAATTGGGCGGGAGTATTTTTCGCCTATAGAAATCCGGTTCAAGCGCCTAAATTAACAACTTCACGCCTGCTACACGCAACAGTGATATGTAATACTTGACACTATTTTTGGGCATTAAAGGATAATGGTGGTAGGCCGGAAACAATGCAGGCTTAAAGGGCAATTATGCCGAGAAATCGAGCTCAGGTTGGGTCAAGAAGAAAGAGGGGTTCGGCGATTGCCGAATTAGGCCCAGCCCTCTTTATTTTGCTCTTGGCCGGTGTGTTTCCAATGTTGGACTTAATCTTTGCCGGAGTGGGATATTGTGCCGGTTATACCTTAAGCGATCTTGAGCTGCGAGAGGCGGCAAGATTGCCTAAATCACAGCTTGAGGCGGCCTTAGTGCAAATTTGTTATGAATGGCGAACGAGCGGAATCGGGCAATTCGCCGGCGTTGTAGGTGATCCGCAAGCGGATTTCAATTATTACACCGACAACCAGGGGGGCGGACCAAACCTCAATTACGTAACCGTTACTACAACCGTGCAGATCAAACCACTTTTACCAATTCCATTCGTACCGGGAGTTCCGGCTTTGAGTGTTCCGGCTACTTATACCTATAACGGCAGAAGAATTCTGGAGAATGCGGCTTTTGCGAACGAATAGGGGGACCAGTCTTATAGAGGTTCTTGCCGGAATGCTTGTTATCATTCCGATTGGGCTTGCTTCTGTGAACTTTTATACGGTTGTGATTGGCAGCCAGATCAATAACAGACTGGTAGAGGATGCTGCCCGCTCTGCCGCCATGCAATTGGGGTCAAACAACGCCGAAAGTGCCGCTCGTCAAACCGTTGACGGCTTTCAATACCAGGCGCCTGTTATAAACGTAGCCATGACTGACTTCAATTACAATGTAAACAGCCAGCAAGTGCTCGTCGGTACTACGCTCACCCTCAATATGCCCGTACCAATAATGAATTGGTCAACCGTAACCCTTCACGCCACGGCAATCGAACCCATTGTGGCAATTCCTGCTCCGCTATAGGAACTAAAAATGTTTAGACACAAACGGCAAACTATAAGACGGACAAAGAAAGGTGCCTCTCTTGCTTTGGTTGCGGCCTTTGCCATAGTTCTAGGCCTCGTTCTTTGGGCTACCTTCAATCTCACTTACATTTTTGGTGGTTCGCAACAAGTACGCAATGCGGTAGATGCCGGTGCCTTGAGTACTGCTCAAAAAGTGCTCACTGTTACTGCCAAGCCGGGAGAAAATTATGCCGATGTGGCTGATACCAGCGGTAATATCACTCTTAGCAACATCAATAGAACCTGGGGCAAAGCTCTTCTCGTCAATGCGAATGTTCAATCTATGATGACTGAAGGCCAGGCACTGCCTCAAGCTCAAACTAATGGAAAAACAGCTTTTTCCGGTGCGGAAACTATAAATAATGAACTCTATCAACAGTTGAACAACACTACTTTACTCAGTACATTCTTCAATCAAATTGCTGCCCAGCGAAGCATAAACATGCTCGGAAGCGGGGCCGGCATGAAGGCAAGCATCCAAGCCGTAAACTGGCCAACTGCGTTGCTTGATAGAGGTGCGGCAAGCAACCTCAATTTCTCACCGGGACAAATCCCCAGCGATGCGAACATCAATGTAATAGCAGCTGGAGGTGCTTTGGCAGGCTATGAGCCAATAAAAGCCAATGGCAATTATTTTTATTTCGTTCCTTTTCGTCCAGGTGAAATGCCACACCTGGTTTCTAATCGCATTTTCGATATGAACCGGTCGGACAAAACGCCTATAGCCAATATCCAGGCCATTCCCAATGGATTCTCTGTAACAGGCAACGGCACGGGTCCTGATGGATCGGTTGGATCAAGTGCCTATGCCATTACGAATCCGCAAACGCACTATACCCTCGCCATTCCTTATGGCTATCTCTCTATTCAAATTACCAACACGGCGAAGTGGTTTGTTGAAGGCAAGCAGGTTTTTGAGTCTTCTTATGGTACTGAACCTGAAGAACAGTGGGGGGTGAAAAGCGTCAAGCTTACAACGGGAGGGATGATTAATGGTTATGCGTCCCTGGGAAATGAGTTCACCGGCCAAAGTCTATATTGGTCAATGAGCGATATCGCGCGCAACAACCCTGTGCTTGTGCAAAAGATGGTGCAGCGCATGCAAGAGGTGAGCCCGAGCTTCACCAAGAACCAACTGATAACTTTGCTTTTGTCGCAGCAGTTGGTGCCGGGGGTGACGCGCTATTTAATTTACCCCGTTTATACAACGGCCGACAATACTAATCCTGAAATAATGATTCAGCCGATTACGGGCAAGCTACCGAAATGGTTGGTCGCAACCTATACTCCGGATGGCAGTGAGTTGGTTATCCCGGCCGTTCCCCCTGCAGGAGCAGGACCGCCACCACCAACAAAACCACCGGGATCAAACACCAATTGGCAGGTACTTATCGGTGCTAAAAAGCCAGATGGACATCACACGACTTTGATAGAGCAAAACTTATGGGAGCCTGATTCCGGGCTTAATCAGTGTTTGGGTCAGGTGCGCGTTTCCCATACGACCAACCTCTATTTTGCAGAGAACTAAAGTGATCTAAACTATTCAGCATAGAACATGAAGCAAACATTTTCAGCAAATACAATTTTAGCAAGCACAAAAAGCGTCACCGTTATATTGGTGGTTTTCGTATGCGTAAGTAGTGCTGCACGCGCTGAAAATAAGTATATGGAGCAAGGCATAAAGGAATACAATGCCGGCGATTTCATGTCTGCGGTCGGTCATCTGGGGGAAGCTGAGTCTCAAGATTTCAATGATGCGAAACTGCACTACTATCTTGCTAATGCTTTTGTTCGTATAAAGCAGCTCGATGCAGCTATTCGTGAGTACCGCATTGGTTATGCGCTAGAACCAGACGGTCCTGTAGGAGTTCTCTGCAAACAAGCGCTTGATCTGTGTCAACCAGATTTAGCTCTAACAGGAAAGGAGGGTAAGGATAAAGCTCCTGCACCAATTCTTGATCCTGTTCTCAAGCAAGCTCTCGATCATTTGCAAACTCAACGCGAAGATTTGAAATCTAATCAATCAAATGCAGCGCATGCTCAAGCGACTTCGATGGGAAGATTTACTGATGCGCAATCAGAAGCTCTCAAGAGAAGCACCCAGGATGTAATCGATTCATTGCGCGGTACAAGGAGAAGTTCTGGAGCGATCCAGCAAGCCCAGCAAGACATGGCGGCCCGCCAGGATCTAATTAACCGAGCCTATCAGAGTCAAAAAGCAAATTCTGCATCTGCGGCCAAGCAGCGTGCTAGTGCAATTGAAGAGAGCGAAGCTAATTTAGAAAAGCTCCTTAACGAACAGCCCAAATCCGGCTCAGTACGACTGGCACCTGCAGGCACCAATTTATACATTCGCAATTATGTGCCACCTGATAACGATTTGAAACCCCCAGGCGCACCATTTCCGGTAATTGAACAACGAGCGGTGCAGAATAAACTCTAGAAAAACTATATAGATTTCGCTTTCAGCGGCAGTGAGCAACTTAGGAGCGCTGCAAAAACGAGTGGACAAGCTAGAAAAATAATCGATGTAGTGAATGATGCGCTATGTTCCTTGATGGTGCCTACTACATAAGGACCAACGAAGCCACCAAGATTGCCGACCGAATTAATAAGCGCGATTCCACCTGCTGATGCAATTGGTGAGAGATAATTTGTGGGCATGGCCCAGAATGGCCCAACGCTTCCCCAGATTCCGAATGCTGCAATACAAAGAGCGATCATAGTTAGGAATCCGTTTTGTAAGGAAGCAGCACATATGAAAAGCCCAATCGCGGCAATACCCATCGCAAAAGCAAAATGAAAACGGCGCTCACCACGCTTATCGGAGCTGCCTGCGATTAGCACCATACCCAGTGCCTGAAACGTATAGGGTATGGCGGTGAGCAAAGCATTTTTTGCATCGTCTTGGTGTGTACTGCCGGAAATGATTTGTGGAAGCCACAACGTATAACCGTACATTGGCAATGTTATGCAAAAGTAGAGAAGTGCAAAAAGCCAAACGTGCCCCGATTTAAGCGCGTTTAGTTTAGAAATGGGTGAATCGCCTGGTAATTTTGCTTGAGTGTCCGGTGCGTCAGCATCCAAATTGCTTGCAAGCAATTCCTTCTCTGCTGCACTCAGCCAAGCAGCATCTTGAGGCTTGTCACATAGAACAAAAAGAGCGCATATACCCAAAACAATAGAAGGGAAGCCAGTTATGATAAAGAGCCATTTCCAAGCCGCCAAACCAAGCAATCCTTCGGTTCGAGAAAATACTTGATTCGCAATAATGGCTCCGCTAAAACCAGCAGCGGGAACCGCCGTCATAAACTTTGCAACAGCCATGCCTCTTTGGGCTTTGGGAAACCAATAGGTGAGATATAGAATAATTCCTGGAAAGAATCCGGCTTCAGCAGCACCGAGCAGAAATCGCAATACAAAGAATAAGTTAGTGCCAGCTACGAAAGCCATTAGCACCGAAATGATTCCCCATATCACCATAATGATAGAGATCCATTTTCGCGCACCAAATTTTTCCAGGGCGAGATTACTTGGAATTCCAAAGAGAAAATAACTTATGAAAAATATGCCGCCCCCAAAACCAAATGTTGCCGGGTCGTACCCTAGTTCCTTGCACATCGGAGCCCCGGCAAATGATATGTTGATGCGGTCCAGGTATGAAAACAAATACAAGAGAAATAAAAACGGAAACAGCCTGAAGCTAATTTTTCGGAGCAAAAGATCGAATATCATCGTCTCAAAGTTCGTTTAGTTGCTAGACATTACATAGCTGCAAGACATTATCATGAATCGTTCATTTCTATATTTGATTGCCATCCTTTTCCTTGCAGGAAGTGTCCTGTGTAGTGTCGAGTCTTGTTTCGAGCCAGCTTACGGGCAAGCGGCAGCGGAGTCACCTTTTCATCCATGGGTGCCATTTCCTCGCATAGGCAAAGATGCTGAAGTGTGGTTAAAAATCCATGAAAAGCTGTGCGAATCGGTGAAAAAGGAGAATCCAAAAGTTCTCTTTATTGGAGATTCGATCACGGCAGGTTGGGTAGTTTGGGGCAAACCAGCCTGGGATAAATATTTCGCTCCACTTGGAAGTGCCCAAAGCGCTATCGGTGGGGATTCATGCCAAGCTGTCTTATGGAGAATAATGCATGGTGGCGTAGACGGCATTGCACCATCTGTGGTAGTGCTACTCATAGGATCCAACAATCTACCTTACAACACACCAGAGGACATCGCAAAAGGTGTCACAACCATTGTTGCCGTGTTGAAACAGAAGCTCCCTAAAGCGCAAATACTCGTTCTTGGCATACTACCGCGCGACAAAGGTGGTCCGAAAGTAAGTCGAAAGGTGCCGCTTACGAACGCATATCTTGCCAAACTACCAGGGCCTCACGTCGTGTTTCTCGATGTAGGAGCCGTGTTGGTTGATCCAAAGGGACAGCTGCTTCCTGGTATGGAAAAGGATGGTATTCATCCATCTCCAGAAGCTTATATGCGCCTTGCTACTGCAATTAGCCCTGCTGTGAATAAACTTGTCAGCAAAAATTGACTTTAGATTGCTAACAGAAAATTCTATATTTTGAATTGACCGACAGGCCAGGTATGGAAATACGACTTTCCATCCCGATTTACGATGATCAAACGAACAGTGTGTACGCCTTTACTGAAAACATCAGATCGCAGTCCTAGTTGAAATCCTGTGCGCATGTACGAACCGCGACGGTATCTTGCGCAGACATCTCGTCTGCTTAGCCCGTAGGCAGCGAGGAAACGCCGTTTGCCATCCACTTCAACCAATACGCGATCGCTCGGGATGCGGTGTTTTAAATCAAAGGCAAAGCCGCGAATTTTAACGGCGTTTTCCGGCTTCAATTCCGGCGCATCATCAAATATTTCAACTGGAGTTTCAACCGTAATTTTTTCTACTTCAAAAATGGGAGGTTCGTCTGTTTGGATCAAACCAGTGAGATTAGTAGGGTCCTTCTCGAATACATTGTATTTGCGGCTCTCCAGATATGGTGCCCACATTTTTATAATGCCTGGGAATGGATTTACGTGCATAAGGTCTTGCAGAGGTGCAACTTTATAATTGAATAACGCCGAAGCTGCATTCAAACGCATATCATGCACCATTTCGCCTGAAATTAAAGAAGAGCAAGCTGAAGATGCCGTTGTTGCAAACATTGCATATGTTATAGCCGCGATTAGCATTAGCTTTGTTTCTCGGCGAATAGATTCGATTGTGGCGATCAACAAAAGCAAACCAACAATACCTAAATTGGTGAGGGAAGCGTAGCGAGGTGTGAGCACGCCCAGTATTCCCATACCTGAACGGCCAACGAAAATGAGGCATGAAGTTGTTAGACCGAAACACATAAATGAAAGCGGTGCAAAAGATTGACGGGTCAAACGCCACTTGCCTGTTACAACCATCCAGCCAATCACAGCAACAAGACAAATTAAGGATAGACCGCAGGCAAATGCGGTGAAGGAATCTCCGGCAAGTGGATTGGCAATGCAAGCAAGAAAGAGTTGAAGAGCATCGAAAGGATTGTTCTTCATGTATTCGAATGAAGGGGTGCCAGCAAACGATTTGCGTACACCAGGATAAGTGGCGAAGTAATAAGCGATGACGGCCAGGCTGCTAAAAATCCAGACGAACGGGCGGATGAATGCTTTCCTGAATGGCTCATCTTTTATTTTGAAGAATGATTCTCCGCCTACTTGCAAGAGTCCAAGTGGAAACGATAACAGTCCGGATGCAGAAGAGAATGTGGCACAAAACGCGCTCATCACGGCGGCAGGCAAGCGCCATTCCAAGCGGGTGCTAAGCGTGTCCAACAAAAAGACGCTAATTGCATAGAAGAAGGGAGGGGAGACTGTACTGCCTGAGAAGTTTACGATCATGTTATCCCATTGCTTTAGGTCCAGCATAAAAAATGCCATCACAAGCAGTATCAAGCGGCGAAACGGTATCTTTTCCAGGCGCTTATCTGCAAGCAAAAGAGCTATTGCGCTTGTGCCGACAAGTATTGGCAGACACAAATACTCAATTGCAATCTCGTTATAGCTAAGAGGCGGAGCTATAGACAGAAGATACATGATCGGAAAGAACGCACGATGGTCGTTGTATGAGAGGCTAAACAACGCGTACGGATTAAAAGTGCCATCGTTGAACTGTTTTAAGAAGGAGAAGAAGGCCCATTCGTCCGCACAAACGACATTGACGCCAAACGTCTGGATATACCAGACACACAACAAAGTCGGCGCAAGCAGACAGAGAACGATGAACATACCTTCTCGGTTGTTTCGTTTTCTGTCCATAGTCGCGGATACAGCCCGCTTAATTACTGGACTCTCAAGTGAATTCATACCGCACCATGATCGCATTTATTGCTCGTTGAGAATTTAACGGGTTGTCATATTCTCACTTTCTTTAACAACAACCGGCTAGGCAAGCTCGATTGCGAATTTTCTCGATGATGAATACGCTTCAAAGCAATATACATTCCCTTAGTTAAAATAGTAAAAGCAAGTCCCAATGCATTTGCCAGCGCTGTTTCGCGAGGATAGCCTTTTCTGTGAGGGATTTTTAAACTTATCAAGAGGTTGCACATGCCCGCTGCTGCATAACAGCTCAGTGCCATAGTGATGTCGTGGCTCGTCATTTGCATTTTGTTGGTGTGCACAGGTAAAAAGACCAAGCACGACTATCCTGCTTTAGCCTTGTTTGTGGGGAGCATCTTCATGCTCGGTGCGGCAGTAACTGGGCTCACCCTGCCGCACCGGCCCCGGTATCAGCGCTTATGAGTGGTGTGATGATAAAGCTGTCTCTAAGTTTTGTTGTAATATCTATGCATATAGGACGAGTAATCTTAGGATCGAGTAATCCCTCTCTACAATATTTTCGTCCCCTGGCTTCAAGTGCAATTCCTGCACTTTTGAGAATCTGTTCACTTTTGATTGGACTTACATCCGGTCCAAATTTCTGGAGTCGAATGTGGTAATTGAAAAGTTGATGATATTGCTCATCACCTTCTTTTTCTTAGCTAGTGATGTTGCCTTAGCTCAAATGTTGCAAGGCGGTGTTCAGCACGATGAAGCTATGCCGCCTGCTCCATCGAATTTTCGCGAGGGCGGAACATTTGATGCCAACCTTAAGGTCGACAACATTTTGTGGTATCGCATTCCAAATTGGCTTGGCGGTACCTTCAAAACGTCAACGGCAACCGTGAGGAATATGTCTGGAGCGCCAATTGGTAGCGGAGTTCAGATAGCACACAGCAAACAAGTTTATGGTCGGCAAGTTGATGCTAATGGCGATCTTTGGGAAGCGGAGCTCTTGCCTTACGTGCAAAAGTGGGGATTTTTCATCGGCAAAGACAGACAGGTGGTCGTGCAGAAGACGCCCTTGGAGATGGATGAAAACCATATCGTTTTGAAAATGCACACATATGATCTTTTGCTTGGCCCTGTGGGAGGATTCATTATTCGATCCGATCAAATGGATGCCATTAAAACAATTACGCGCAGCAAAAAAGGTATGCATGTGCACAGTGACGTAATGACCTACACGAGCGCAGGACGACCGAAGATGCGCTACACCCATGATTACGACGGCAAAAGAGTAAGTAACTTTGAACCGGTTGCAAACGAAAGAGGAGTCGATCTAAAGCAATCGCTTAGTGACTTTCTCGAACGCAATGGGCACCCCGAACTAGTGCCCCACTGAAGCATGTTCTGTAGACACGGTGAATTGAATACTTCGAATTGAAGCTGTTACTTTTCAGCTTGGTTTTCTTCGTGTATACCAGAGCTCTCGGTGCCCTTCACGAATGGACTCAAATGATAAGTTTCATCGAGTTGATTGTTCGATGCTTCGTGATCTATTACAGTAGTCAATGGTTTGCCGAAGGCTGCATGGGCAAGCCGTTCGCCTTCCCTTACGGGAACGATAATGTAGCGCTTGAGTCCGAAGGAAATCTCATCGCCTTTAAGAAGCGGGGAAATATTTTGAACACGGACACCGTTTTTGAACGTGCCGTTTGTACTGGCTAAGTCTTTGATACAAGCAACATCTCCACTGACGGTAAGGTACGCATGTAAGCGAGATACCGAGCGGTCACCGGTAATTACGAGATCACAAGTCTTGTCTCTGCCGATAAGGGTTGTTTCCTTACTGCAGAAGAAAATTTCGTTGGTATCCGGGTCATAGAGACAAAGTTTTTTGTCGTCTGATTTATTCAAGTCGCTCATGGGATTTAACTCTAATAGAAGTTGGACTTAGTAAGGTTTCCAAGGGAATCAAATAATCTATAAGTTAAAGGTACCAATATAAAATGAGCGTAAAATGCGCATCTATGGCTTTTATTTAATTCTTTTAACAGTATAGTTTTTACCAGATTGCGTGTAAATGGGAAGATTACCATCCCATTTAACAACTTCGAAACTTTACCAGCCGGCCAGCCATATTTTCATGCAATACCTGTGCCCATTTACGATTAAAAGCAAACGTTTCGTGTCCGTTTCAGAAAAACGCGATTTAATCTTACTGTGGCTAAGAGTGCAGCAGGACCGTATTTAGAACTGCAAGTTCATACATCGTCCACACGAAGGTGCTGCAATGGGATTAGTTACTGTCAGGTTTTCTGTGAAGTCAAAGTCAATCCTATATTTATCGATTATTGGGCTCCTGTTTTTAGGCAGGTTGCCGGTATCCGGTCAAGAGAACCTGCGTATACAAAGGCAGCTTATGCCGGCACCGGCACCTAGTTTTGCGGCTTCTAATTCTGCCGCTGCCAATGTTGCAGCACAAAGTGCTGAGCCTCCATTAAAAGCGCCACCCCTGACAGTCAATCTGCCTGAACCTCAAACGGCACGGGAGGACCATGGGCCACCGCTTAAAGCTAATCTAGAACGGAATGTCCCGCGCAAAGAAGGCCTTACTCAGGTTGAGTTGCAACGACTTGCTGCTCACGACATTGTGCTTCTTATCGACAAATCGGGCTCGATGGATACGGACGATTGCCCAATCATTGGTGGTGGTGCTCCGCTGGGCATGATCTCTTCATTTGTTCTGGGTGGAATGGGCTCAACCAGTAGATGGAATTGGTGCCTTGGCCAGACATCTCAAATGGCCAATCAAACTCAGGATGTCCTCAAAGACGGTTTTTCCGTCATTCTTTTCGACTCGCGATTTCAGATTTTCCCGCATGTCACTGTGGATGGTCTGCGCACCATTTTTCACAACAACCAACCTGATGGCGGTACCGATTTAGCAAGCCCACTGAGCGGCACTTTTGAAGACTATTTTCGCCGCAAAAAGATTTCGCACGGCAATGTCAAACCGCTTCTGATCGGCATTATCACGGATGGGTGTCCTACCAGCCCGGAAGCTGTTCGAACGGCAATATTTTCCGTGACTCGCCGTTTGGATAACCAATCGGAAATCACAATAGTGTTCTTCTTAATTGGCAGCAGAGATTTTGCAGGTGAAGCATTTGCCAAAAGCATTAGTCGCTTCAATATCGTCAAAGTAGTGCCGTATAGCCAACTATCGAGTCATGGATTAGCACGTGCCTTGGCTGAAAATTTGGACTGAGTTTATCTCACATTTTCCGATTTGCTATCGCTAGACAAGGTCGCGGCGTGAAGAGCATCAAACTTTGCGATTACTTTGTCTTCGCTTTCCATCTGCTGGACGAGATCTAGAAAGCCTCTCTTGTCTCCCATACGGGGGGCATCGAGCGTATCGCGCATGTAATAGTAAAGGAGCTTCTGAAAGAGCATGCGGTGCGTGCGGTCTGAAGTACCGCATACGGAAGCGCAACCAATCGTTGTGGGATTCTCTACATCACAGTGGTGCGCACCGATTACTTTTACATCGTCATAGGGGAATTTCAGTTTTTCCAGGAATCGCAACATGCGGGCATGATAATTGCACAAGCAAGGTTCGGCGCGCAGAGTAAGAAATCGTATTGGTTGAATGGCGGCAATGCGACTTTCGGTGCGATCCCACGGCACTCCGTCCAATGAAACCATTGTATGAATGGGAAGATTTGCTTTCTGCGCTTTCAGAGCCATTTCGAGAATTACGGCACCACCAGAACTGTTACCAGCCATGCCGATCCGATTTGGGTCTATCAACCCCTTTAAATAATCCGGTTGGGGACCGCTCTTCCCTGTAAGCCAGGCGACATCATCAACTAAATCATCGACATTGTGCATCCGCTTGTCGTCACCCAAAAGAAGCTTTGCAATGTTCGGAGCATAAGCAACAATGCCATGCTCAGCCATGTACTGAGCGTTGTTGCGATGTTGGATACCGGTCATCAAGAAACCGTGAATAAGGATAACTGCTGGATAAGGTCCGCCAGGAAGTGAATCGTCTTTTTCCGGGATATAAATTGTGTATTTGCGGATGGCACCGCTCTTGGTGCGGCGTTTTCCTACTTCCACTCGAACCTTGTAGAGATGAGTCTTGTAGGAATCAAGCTCTGTTAGATCTGGCAAGGTACTTACAGCGGCAATAGCAGGCCCAGCTGTTAGAGCCACTAAAAGCTGAACTGTTAGGAGGAAAACGAAAGGGATACGCGGAAGATTTTTCATGTCACTAGCAAGTTTACCCTAAGGCATTTAGCTGCAAGTCATTGCCGGAGCTAAGAAGTTTTCAAGAATACTTGGAAGCCGCCGATTGACGCGATTTTGCGATTTGCGCATTTTGCGCGTTTTGCGAATTGATTAAGGAGCTGCCAATTATTTGTCACGAACCGGTGCTACTCTGCCTTCACTTACTAACTGAAAAGCGTTCTTAGCAGGAGGGAATCCGATGATTGCAGACATGTGCCATCAAATACGATATCAGTTCAATGTCTTATGCCGGCTAATTTCTGAGCGTAAAAAGATCGGATATCAGCAATGCGCCGCTCGGATTCACCACGCAAGATATCTTCCTTAAGCGCATAATCTCTAACGATCTGATCGTTTGCTTCAGTGGGATCGTAATAAGCAAAAGGCTGGTATATAGGGCCAAGCGGACCATAGCCGGTCACGACCGGACGGTATGCTTTAGACCCGTTTGATGCCATGCGATCGTTCTTTTCGCCCTCAAGCTGATTGATTTTGTCTTTCGTTTCTCTATTTATTTGCTCAATTTTTGTGTCACGCTCGGCGGTAATTTGTCTTTCCAGATCGCTTTGCACTGGCTCTGGAGATGTCGGTTTGAGAGCGTCAGCTCCGGCAGTGGCGAGAGGACGGCGAACTTTGTCTCCTGTGCCGGTTTGACTTAAGATTTCGAGAGCATGTTGACTGTATTTTCCAATTTGCCCGAGTGGATCTAGCGATGACGCCTGGACGTACTCATCTGCTGCTTCTACATTACGGTGCAACATCATGAGAGCGTTGGCGCGCATGTAATGCAAATACGCGCTGCCTGGATGATCTTTTAGAGCAGTTTGAAAGCTGTTAGCCGCATTATCGTAGCTGCCCGCCTTGTAGTACTTTTCGCCAAGACGAGCCATATAGTCGCTGGCGCCCAAAGCTCTTTGCTGAACGGCAAAAACAGCCAGTAGTACAAATACAGTCAGCAAAAAAACGGTCCGGCCAATGCGCTCTTTCATCTATGCATACTAGAAGACATAAGGTCGTTACACAAAAAGTCTATCACCAAGTAAGTCCTAATCTTAAGATGTGCCGAGGGGCTATTCTTGCTCGGGACGGGGTTTTAAGAAAAATTTCCCTGAGCTGCCCTTCTCCGATTATTGCTTCCAATTCTCGATAGCTAAACAACACGAAAAATACTATAAACAATCCGAGCTCGTGGGTCAGGTAAGCGAGAATCGGATAGATACTATCTTCCTTTTCCATGAGTTTTGATACGAAAATCATTTCTTCGAGTCGGCCGGCTACAGTTGTAATTACTGTGAAAATCACAGCTTTATAAATGGCTGAAAAAAGAGCTGGTCGATGGCGCAGTGCATTTAGAAGGGGGAGTTTCTGGGCAAGAAACACAATTTTTCCGAGTGCTAGCGCAGTTACCAGTGCCTGAAGATAGCCGTGCACGAAGTTGTTTACACCGGCTTGAATCAGAATTAGAGATTTAAATGTTGCCAATACCGAAAAGCTAACGAACAAGTAGACGATGATACTGAAGACTTCCGCCAGCTCTCTCAGGATGGATTCTTTACTAATCATCGCTTGAGTATAACTAATTGGAATCCCCAAGAGATTTTCGCTGAATAGCTAAGAGGCTAGCGATTTATCATTAGCGAGAGGATCTGCTTTCCACGAAGATTCAAGCGTGAGATAGTTCTCGTGTTCAGGAATTAGCCAGGCAACGCTAAAGCCAATCAGGTTTACGAGAGCGATGCAACTTCCGGCAAGCGGATATAAGCCATGGCAGACCGCAATGATTTGCCCGCCAACTATCGCGGCAATGGCTGCAAAAGTTCTGCCTGTTTGAATGCTGATACCAAAAGCGGTGCCACGAATGCGAGCTGGAAACAATTCAGGCACGATCGTGTACATGTAGAGAAATGGTATTGCAGCAAAGAAACCTGCGAAGTAAGAAAGCGTAATTAACAATGGTCCGTATTGTTTAACGCATAGGAACAGGAGAAGGTCGAAGAGAAGCGAACCGGCAAATGCCAACGCGAAAGCACGTTTTCTGCCTAACAGCGGCACGAAGCGCAACGCAGTCAGTGCAGCTGTGATTGAACCCAAGTACATCGTGAAAGAGACAACCGATCGCTCTGTTACTGCCAAGCCGCCTACGAGTTGATTGATCCAGGCTGGTACCCAGGATAGAACCGCCCACCAATTGACGATTGCAGTGCTGGCAATGGCGAGTATGAGGAGCGTTTTTTTGAGATGTACAGACATGATTAGTCGAACCGGTTCAAGGGGCGACTGTTTTTCCAGTTCTCCCAACTTTGGTTCACTATCCACCAAGCGAAGCCGCACATAAATCGCCAATAAGGCCGGTGCTAGTCCGCACAAAAAGACATAGCGCCAACCCCAGTTGCCGAGAACGAAATTGGCAACAGCGCTAAACATATAACCAGCGCAAATAGATGCATTCATAAAACTAAGAGCGCGATAACGACCGCCGCCGTCGAAATACTCAGAAAGAAAAATGGCTCCAGCGCCCATTTCGCCGCCTATGCCAATTCCAACTAGAAAGCGGCAGATGGCCATTTCTTGCCAGGTCTGGCTAAGAGCGCACAACCCTGAACTCACGGCGTAGAGAAGAATGGTGAAGGTCATAATGCGCACTCGTCCGAATTGGTCCGACATTGCGCCAAATATGATGGCACCTAGAGCCCAGCCGATCATAAATACAGCCAGCACCATTGCACCGTACGGACCAACTACAGCGTGAGATTGCGTATGAAGTAGTTCCGCCAGAGCCGGAAAGAGAACTAGAACATAAATAGAAGCGTCGAAACCGTCGAAAAAGCCACCAAGGCAGCTAGACATAAGCGCACTGAATCGACCGGCGGATTTAGCAGGGCGTGGTCGGTTGCTATTTAGCTTGGGCAGAACATTCATAACGCCGATCACTTTACAATAGGTTCGGCAGGTTGAATATGATGTTTTCCGCACCTTTGCGAAAGAATTGACCAGGACTGTGTTTCAACGCATAAGATCTGTTAAGAAGCTATTCGGTCTTAATAGGGTGAGCGCCTGAATTTAGCATGGATTGTGCTTGCGGTTGAAAAAATGAAATGGGCTGACGCTTGCAGGGCAACGTTTGAACGGTGCCATCGTGCGAGTAAGTGACTTGAGCAATTGTGCCAGCGTTGCCAAAGTTTGCTCCAGTCAAGGCGCTTTCAAGTGGGCTAACTCCATTGATTGCCAATATTCGATCGCCTGGTACAACTTTGCCGCTCAAATCCGAAGCCGGGTCAATTCCTTCCACAATGCCGCTTGGATAAGCGAACCAGACGCCAATGGCGCTGCGTTGTTGAGTTGCACTGCCTTGCAGCGGAATACCATCTATGCCATTGCCTTCCAACGCTCTTTGTTTCATCAAGGCGATAAACTCATTGAGTTTGACTCGCGGTATTTGTCCTTGATGGACATAAATTCGAAGACCACGCATGCTCAAGCTATCATCTGATGTAGGTGAATTTGCTTCTAAAGATTGCGCATTCTCTTGAGCTGCTGCCGCTTCATTAGAGATTTCGCCATTGAGGGTATCAGCCAGCACTGGCGCGGATATGGATACGATGGTTGAAACCATCAACACAAATGCAAATAATTGAAACATTTTAAATCCCCTTGCTTGCTAGCAAAAACTGCTTTCAAACTATCTACGGCAGCATGCCAAAAATTAGGAGGAAGCACCGGACATTTCTACGGTAAGCCTTCATCTGTGCAAGAGTTGTGAATGTATAGTTCGAATTGTGAATGGACTAAGAAAGTTCGTAACTAGGACCAACTAGTTCAGAATTGTTGTTTTTCTGATGTATCAGTTGCACCTGTACTGTGGACATCAACAAGGTCCGTGTCATTAAGATAGCGGTTGGCAAACTGCGTGCCAGGCATGAATTGGATGTCTTTAGGTAAAAGAGGATTAGCAAACTGGGCACGCACAATGTCTTCATGAGCAAGAACAGCCTGTCCTTGTTTTTGTTCAAGAAAGGCACGCATCAAATATGAGTTTGCCTGGTTAGGATTAATAGAAATAGCATGGTTGACATCTTCTAGAGCGGCACCGTCACTGCCCAACTGTTCCCAGGCTTTGGCTCTGTGGTAATAGAGGTCTGCATTGTCGTCGTCCAATCTGATGGCGGCGCTGTAATCGCGCACTGCTTGATCAGCATTTCTCAGCTTGAAGTAGGCTTGCCCTCTCAATTTAAGAGCAGTTTGATTATTGGGATCTAGCGCCAACGCTTTGTTGTAATCGTTGAGCGCATCCTGAGGTTTAGTTAAGCCGCTATAGGCATTGCCGCGATTGATGTAAGCGAGAGGATCTTTTGGATTTAAATTTATTGCTGCAGTTAAATCAGTAACAGCTTGTCCGTCCTGTCCTGTTGCAACGAGTGCCGATGCTCGTTTTAGGAGAGAATTCACGTTATTGGGATCGGCTTGCAGAGCTTTGCTGTATTTGTCTATAGCTCGGTCGTTTGCGCCCATGTCTCTGTAGACATCGCCTTCCATGTTGTAACCGTGCGCATAGTGCGGATCTATCAAAACAGATTTTTCAAAATCAGCAAGGGCGAGATTTCGTTGACCCATTTTTGCGTAAACGGTGCCGCGCCAACCATATGCATCTGCATTATTGGGTTGGCTGGCGATCATGTCTGAGAAATCTTTGAGAGCAAGTTGATTGCTCCCCATCTTCAATAAGGCTTGACCACGTTTCAAATAGACAAGAGGATAAGTTTGGGCCGAATCGATGGCAAGGTCAAATTGCTGTACGGCTGCATTGTAGTTGCCTGCTTTGAGAAGCTCACAACCGCGGTCATATGGACTCAAGTCAGCTAGGCAAGGAGATGTCGAGAAGGAAAGTAAAATAGTTGTCAGAGCCGTCTTTAAAAGAACGGATTGGCATTCTCGAAAACATCTCGCCATTAGCCTCAACCTCTTTAATTTCCGTGCCCGACTTTGTAGATTCAAGCTGTACATTATACGGCGGAATTGTGCCAGTTTCGGCATGCTTATGTTGTGATGAGGAACGTTGCTATTGGACCGAAAGCAATAAGCGTCGCCCCCGGTGCAGAAACGACGCTTATTACGTTTTTATCGCTACATTCATCCGGTAAAAATTTACCAGAAGAAGCGGTGATGATGATGATAGTGGTGGTAGCAATGTGCAGAAGCCATTGTTGGAGCCAAAGTCATCATCATTAATGCCATTGCCAGCGATACTATTCCTATGCCTTTCATTTTTTGATTCCTCTATGAACCGACACTATCAATTTAGTCTTTCAATGTGGAGGAGATGTGGATTTTTGGACGCATAATCAAAACAATTATGGCCCAATAATTACCTGTTGCTGAGGCATTTTTGGTAGGATGGGCGGGCAAATTCCCTCCTTGCAAAAATCTTCAAATCAAGTAATCGATTGGTAAAAATATGGATCAGTCAGAAGGTAGTCCACCTCTTTTTAAGAAGCTTTTGTCGGGTGCTTCTATTGCAGTTGTGCTTGTTCTTCTTTATCTTCTTGCCATTCGTATTGGTGTTGTTTTAGCAGTATATGGTTTTCCACCAGACTGTTGTTGGCTTTTGCGCACTGGACAGATAATTTGCGACACTGGCAAGCTGCCTCAGGAAGATCCATTTTCATTTGCCGTGAAATTTGCGCGCCAACAAGGCGATCCGCAGTCATACATCGTCTACCAATGGCTCTCAGAAGTAATTTTCTACCGTACTTACCTTCTCTTCAGCCTATTAAAAACGGTTGCTCTGGCAGCCGTTGTGTATGCGTTTTCCTTCATTGTCATTCCTTTGCGATCTTGTTTGAGGTTCAATGTTGCTCGGCCTTGGCTGTTTAGCCTGGTTATCTTAGAGGGGCTTACCTCGAATCTTCGCAACTTTATGCGACCGGAAGTATTCACCTATCTGATCACAGCTTTGTTGTTGTACATCATGCAGTCTTTAAGATTGAAGTATGCCGATGGCAGTCATTCCCATATTGGCTGGCGAACGATTGGTGCTTTGATAGTGCTTCTTGTTTTATCTTGCAATTTGCACGTTACCTTTACGGTGCATGTGCTCATTTTAATTTGGTACTCATTTGCCTTTTGGGCCGAGGATGTCTTTAACAAAAGAAGCCTGTCAGCCGTGACAAAAACTGTTTTGCTAGGCACGGTGCTTTCAACTCTTGCCACTCTCATCAATCCTTATGGAATCGGACTTTGGTTAGCTGTTCCACGGCTTTTATATTCGCCAATTGCACCGAGTGTGGTGGAAATGCAGGGGATGTCTTTATCGATACTGGTAACTGATGTTCTTTATTTTCCGGCTGTCGCTCTCGTAATTATGGCTTTTGTTTCTATTGCTATTTCCATTCTGCTTAAGCCAGATCAGTGGAGATTGAATGCAAAATCTCCACTTCGCCTTTCTGCACTTTTACTAATTGTTATCTGTGTTTTTCTTAGCTTTCACAGAATTCGTTATTTAGTAATCGGCTCAATGATAATTGTCTTTGAGCTTACTAACTTGCTTGCCGCAAGGAATAATGCCGAGCCAAGCAATCTCAAGTCATTTTGGAACAAAAAAGTGTCCGTGCTCGCACTTGAAATTGGGATTTCAATTTTTGCAGCTTTTGGTGCTTTCTACGGTGCAAATAAAGTCAGTCAACTAACGATTCCTACTGCTCGAGTTGACTTCCGTCCGCCCTTTGCAGGAATCGATTTCCTATTGAAAAACTACAACGGTGGACATTTGTTTGCTGATAACGAGCTTACTGATATGTGTGAGCTTTATTTGCCAAATTGCTCGACTTTTGAAGATACCCGGTTTGATGGCTACGACCTCATCATAACCAGTGATTACGCCAAGATTCTGATGGCTAAAGAACACTGGAAAGAAATTTTAGCCGGCTACAAAATTGAGTGGGTATTTGCGCGCAAGGGTCAACCAATCAGCCTGGTATTGCCAAGCGTGCCCGGTTGGAAGATTGTGTATGAAGACCCTGTCTGCGTCATTTTCCATAAAATATAAATTCGGGTTTCTTCGATATACATAAGTAAGCAAACATAGCAAAGAACGAGCTTTAGCCAATAAACTCAACGGATATTCCCGGCAAGAAAATATTGGGCTAAGTGATATGGCAATAATCGAGTACGTTTTAAATCGTCTCATGAAGAAAGGGCTGCTCCGCATCGTGCGCGCAGACGGCAAAGTCCTGGAGTTTGGCGGCGAGCCCGGCCCGGAAGTGACGATGCGACTGCATGACAAAAACTTGCTTTCCAAGCTTGCTCAGGACTTTACCCTGCATCTGGGCGAAGGTTACATGGATGGTCGAATTACCATCGATCAACCACGCAATCTCTATGACCTCATGGAATTGTTCGCGATCAACTATCACGAAGCACCTATTATGCCTTGGGATTTCATCTCAGAAATGATTTCTCCAATTACTCGTTATATTCAACAAACAAATTCCATGGCTTCTTCGCGCCGGAACGTCGCGCATCACTATGATATTTCGGCGAAATTTTTCAAATTGATATTGGATACAGATATGCAGTATTCATGCGCATATTTCAAAGATCCAAACAACGATCTCGATACAGCTCAAGCAGATAAGCGGTGTTTGATTGGGGCCAAACTGCTTTTGAGGCCCGGTATGAAAGTTCTGGATATTGGCTGCGGATATGGCGGACTTGCGCTTTATCTAGCCAAAAATTATGGTGTGGAAGTAACAGGCATTACCCTTTCTGAAGAGCAGTTTGCTGTCGCTAAAGATAGAGCGCGCCAGGAAGGTTTGAATCATCAAGTCAATTTTCGAATTTGCGATTATCGCGAAGAGAAAAGCCAATACGATCGCATTGTTTCCGTAGGGATGTTCGAGCATGTTGGCCCGCATCATTACAGAGAATTTTTCAAACGAATGAAAGCTCTTTTGACCAAAGATGGTGTAGCACTTTTGCACTACATAGGAAGAATGGATATTCCAGGGGAAGGAGACAACTGGATTCTCAAATATATTTTTCCCGGTGGTTATGTACCAGCATTTTCAGAAGTAATGCCGTCAATTGAAAAAGCCGGTCTCTGGGCTACAGATATCGAAATTCTCCGGATGCACTATGCGTACACATTGATGGGCTGGCGAGCCAACTTTGAGAAAAATCGGGACACCATCTTAAAAATGTACGACGAACGATTTTGCAGAATGTGGGAGTATTTTTTGATTGGAGCTGAACTGCAATTTCGATACGGACGCATGGTTATTTTTCAAGTGCAACTAACTAGAGATTTGGATGCTGTTCCTTTGACGCGCGACTATATATTTGAAGGGCAGAATATTGTCGGCGGGGAGATTTTGACCGCGCCTTCGCCCAACGCTATTCCTTTAGAAGTCCGCTAGCTGGCCTTCTATAAAAGAAGGGATCGTTTTATCATTATTTCGAAGGCAAGGAAGTAATTGTTCTAAGCGCTAGTATTGTCTAGGACGATAATTGCCGTTAATATCTCTTCTGCTTTCCTCTTCGTTGATCTTGTTTTGCAAGCTCTTTCGAGACCAGTTCCAGACGTTATTCGGATCTGATTGAACTTGTTGTAAATTGCGTGCCGCTTGTTCCTCCGCCGCAATGCCAGCTTGATTGTTTTTAGCGGCGGTATTGCCTTGCCTGGCTGCCTGATTGTAATTAGCACTAGCTGCTGCGGTATTGCCAATATAGTATTGGCAGACGCCTAAATTGTTTGTCGCTTCGGGGAAGTTTGGGCGCATGGAGAGAGCTCTTTTGTAATCAGACATGGCACCCTCTCAGTCTCGAAGCTCCTTATGGCCGTTGCCAAATACATACCAATCTGTGGCAGTGCACATGCCTTTCGAAGCAGCTTCCCCGTCATTTAGAGCTTGCATTGCTTGGCTCCATTGCTGCTTTTTACAATAAGCGGCGGAAAGATTATTCCAGGGCTTAGGCTCACTCGGAGATAACTTAGTCGCTTTTGAAAAACCTTCGATTGCCTCGTCCCAATTTCCCGTGTGGTATGCGGCTTCGCCGAGGCAGAACCAGGGCTTGCTATCGTTCGGTGAAGCAGAAGACCAACGTCTTGCGTAGTTGGAAAGTGCGTTCCAATTTTGCGATCGGTAATATTGCAACGCCGCAGACAGGTTGTAGCCTTGCGCGGTTACTTCTCGCGCGCAAAGAAATCCTGCCAATAGAAATGCGACTGTAAATAGAGTTTGCCTCATCGCGGCTTCCTCGGCTCCATTAGATGTTCGGGAGATGTTTGGGGATGACGGAGAAAACTCTCACAGCCTCCTTCAATAAGGTTGTGATTATTGTACCGGACTGATCGCCCTAAATTAGAACTTAACCCAGTTGCCAGAGCATAAAGACTAGATGTAAAGCATCTAATTGTTGCGCAAACAAAGTGACAAATTCTCTTACAAATTGCTAGTGGGACGGCTTCTTGTAATTTGCTAGCGATATATTGGTAAAGGTTTATTCGACGCAAGTTTGTTTCAAACACCAAAACCTGCCCTTAAGTATGGAGTACAAATGATAGCTACTGGAAACATTATCGTTAGTGGAAAGAACTTTGAGATTCACGAAAGAAGCGGACAACTAGTTGATGGCAAACAAGTGAAATTACAGCTCAAAGTGAATGATGATGTGCAACGCGATATCTTGAAACGGATTCACGGTTTGCAACAAGTGTTTTGGGTGCAATTTGGTTCATTCGAACCGGCGCCAATCGTGGGCAGCTTGTCGGTTCCAAAAGACAATGCTGATCAGTTTGTGGAATGCGTTTTAAATGTCGAAGAATTCGACAAGGAAACGTGCAACCACGAGGTCGATTTAAAAACGAACACATGCAGAATTTGCGAACAGGAATTTGAATGATGTTCTTTTTCTTTAACTCTCATCGTGACCAGGCTATGAATTGAGGTGGAGGTTGCTAAGATTGACTTCTGAACTCAATTTGACAGAACTGCGGCATCTCAATTGGCAATAAATCGACAGTCCTTTGCATTCACAATGTTTCTAGGCGTACTGGGAATGCTGCCTTCATTGTCGATAGACATGAATTTGCCTGCCCTCACGCAGATAGCCGCATCACTCCAAACGAGTGATTCACTTGCAGCGATGACCCTCTCGCTGTTCATATTTGGGTTTGCGGGCGCACCTCTTATTAGCGGTCCGGTTTCCGATCGGTTTGGTAGAAGACCGGTTTTACTGGTGAGCTCTCTTACTTTTGCACTTGCGGCGATAGTCTGTTCGACTGCCACTTCGATCAGTGTGTTATTGATTGCACGGTTGTTCCAGGGATTTGGATCCGGTGGCTGTTCTGTACTTATAAACGCCATTGTGCGTGATCTTTTCGAAGGACACGAGGCACGTGGCCGTCTTTCCTATGCAGGAACGATTCGCGGCTTTTCTCCGATGATTGCTCCGACTGTTGGTGTTGCAATTCTTGCGGTGTATCCGTGGCGAGGCATTTTTGGACTGCACGCCATTGCCGGAATTGCACTGAGCCTAATTATCTTTTTCGGATTCGAAGAATCATTGAAAGGCGATCGTCCAGCTATGTCTGTGAAGTCTCTGTTCAACAATTACAAGAAAGTACTTACCAATCCGATTAGCAGTGGGCATGCGCTCATCAATGGGTTTTTGTTTGGGAATGTCTTTGCTTACGTATCTAATTCGTCGCTCGTTTTCATTGAAAATTTGCATGTCTCCAAAGAAATATTTGCAATGATTTTTGGCTGCACTGCATTCGGTATCGTGTTAGGCGCAACCATAAATGGTCAGCTAAGTAAGCACCAAATCTCACATAATGTACCAATTCGAACCGGGCTCGCTCTCGTCACCACCGCCTCGCTATGCGCACTTTGTCTCACGCTAAGCGGTGCTGTTTCAGCGCCCATATTTACGCTTCTGATGTTTTTAAGTGTTTTTAGTATTGGGCTTTCTTCACCTAACACCGCACATGCGTGTCTGGAGCCGATGCCCGAAATTGCCGGTGCTGCTTCAGCTACTTACTTATTTATCCAGTCCATAATGGGTTCCCTGGCTGGAACAGCCGTGGCTTTTTTATATGATCATCACACTGCAATGGCCATGACGGAAGTTATGCTTACGTGTGCACTTGGTGCCTGCACCGTTTACACCTTTGTGGTGCTGCCAGCTGAGAAACGAGCGCGAATGGAAAACGAGATCGCTTCGACAGCCCCTGTTTCGCTGGTCGATGTATAGCTAACCATCTATAGAATCCGACACTTTTGGTGCTGGTATTGCATGCGATGCTATATACTGACGAACCCCTGTTTGCCATGAATCCGCATGACAACTTGATTCAATTTACTCATGCAGTGTTCGACTGACCGATAAGAACGACTAATTCTAAAGGTGAAAGGGAACGATACCTTTACAGCAAGCATCGTAATTGGTGGCAACGTCGCGTCCTAAGACCAACTTGCTGTTAAGCATAGTTTCGACCTGAAAGGTTCCATACATGAAATCAATTCGGCTTCTTCTGGTTTTTTCAATCCTTGCCGGTGTCATGGCACCATCACCGTGCGCGGCAAATATTGAAAGTGATACCAATCTTCAGACCGGTGAGATTACGCTTGAATCTTCCAAAGTTGGTGTGACGTACGAAGTGGTTGAAACCACTTTGGAGTCTTCGCGGGCTGGCGCTAAGGACCAAGCAGTCGAAACTACACTAGATTCATCACAAGCTGCTGGCAAGGACCAAGAGGCCGAGACTACACTGGACTCTTCGCAGGTTGGCGGCACGGACAAACTCGCACCACAGGTGAAGGCGCCCTTGAAAACCGGCACTCGGCTTCCGATTGCGGTTGACAGTCTAGTTTCAAGCAAAACTGCACAAATCGGAGACGTTGTTAGCGCCCGTTTGTCTAATGACCTATTTATTGATGGTCGTTTAGTTGCTCCAAAAGGCTCACGTGTGCAAGGTCATGTTTGCTCCGTCCAAAAAGCACGCAAAGTCTTGGCCGCTGAATTAAGTAAAACTCGTTGGATGAAATCTGCAGGAGAGCTTGGAGTTCAATTCGATGAGATTGTTAACGATCAAGATCAGCATTTGCCGCTAGCCGCCACACCGGCGCGCCAAGCACGTTTCGTTAAAGATATGGATGAAGGGCGTGTTCTTGGTATCAACGATAAAGGCGAGATTGTCAGCCCACTTTCAGCCCAATTAAAAAGTCAATGTGTTCACTGGGGTATCCATATAGCAGTTACAGCCGGTGGTGTCGCTGGAGGCCCGATAGGAATGGCTGCAATGCCAGTGGCTTACGGTTGCCTTGGCGCAATCAGTCCATCTTTTGCTTATATGCATCCAGTTGGTAGAAATGTTAAACATAGACGTTTGAAGGGATTTGCGCTCGGATTCATTTCGGGTGCTCCAGGTGGTGGAATAATCTGCGATGCAATTGTGCGTGGACCAGAAGCAATTATTGAGCCAGGCGATGCATTCGAAGTAGAGCTAAAGCAAGAATTCACGGGTGAACCGAGCGTGGTGGCAGAGACTACAGAGGTAGCGACCACAAAAACAGTGCAAGGCGAAGTTCTACCTCGCTAACAATTTACTGTTCTATTTCTTAGACCAAGGATTGAGTGAAAGACGCGGATTTAATCCGGGTCTTTCGCCTTTTCCAGAGAATTTTTGCCTTGACACACCCCTGACACATACTTTTCCGCAGTATGCCATTAACGAGCGCTAGTCTCTTGTCTATGCCCGCTTGACAAGATTCCAGAGTTCAGTAGAGGTTCCAACCATGACTAACGGAAAAACAACAGCTAGCAACAAACAGACTGGCAAAGCAAAATTGATTTCGCTCTCGATTCTTTTGATCAGCAATCTTTTATTCCTAGGTGCCCCGGCGGTTAAAGCCCAAGGAATAGCAATTGGTCTTGGCGTAGGTCTTGGAGTGAGCCTTCTTTCCGGGTTGGCCACTAGAAGCCGTTCACAATCAGGAACGAGCTCTGGTTTCAGAATTCCTAATGGCTTCCAATCGAACGAAAGCATTAGACAACGCAACGCTGCAATCAGAATCTATAACAAAGCTGTCAATTCTTTCAATGATGACGATTTTGAGACGGCGCAGCGCATGCTTCACGAAGCTCTAGAGATTAATGAAAAGTTGGGTGATGCTCACGCCCTTTTGGGGGTTTGCCTTTCTCGGAGTGGCAAATCAGCGGATGCTTTGGACGAATTTCAAAAGGCTGAGGAATATGGCACTAAACAAAAAGAAATCTATTTTGAGCGTGGCATTTGCGCCGCTGCTAACAAAAATTACGAGCTAGCACAGACCAGTCTTGAGCGCTACCTGGCTAAAGGAGAGTCTGCTGAGAGTAAGGAACTTGCTAAAAGATCATTGGCGATCATCAAACACGATTTCTTGTCTAAGAGTAGTGGTGATTATTTGACCGATGCTTCCATGGATGGAATACGTCGATGGAATACCAATGGTGAACCCATCCGAGTTTATATCGACGACAAGAAGACTGTTGCAGGCTATCGTCCAGAATTTAAAGAAATTTTGTCGCAGTCCTTCCTCGATTGGTCTACCGGCACTAACGAAAAGGTCAAATTCATCTTTACCAATAACCCCTATGAAGCTCAGATCAAATGTTCATGGACTAACAATCCAGCCGATTTAGGAAATGGGCAAGAGCTAGGTATCACACACGTACTCTATTCCGAAGGCAGCATATTCTCTGCAGAAATTAAGTTGCTTGTACTTGGAACAACTAAAGAACCGATGTCTGACCCATTAGCGAAGTCGAAATGCGTAGCGTTACATGAAATCGGCCACGCTCTGGGACTGCAGCATTCTACCCAGGAGTTCGACACCATGTACTTTCAGGTACCACCAAGCGGATTCGAATTTGCACTAACTCTACGGGATCTCAATACAGTAGTTGCTCTATATGAAAAACCAGCTGGCCCTAATAGTGATTCCGGTAATCTAACTAAAGCTATTAGGAAATAAGCTTGTTTAGATAGGATACAGAAACGACCGCGCCCTAATTTGTATAATGAACGCGCATCACCTTTTGAGGCGCCAGTTTATGAAAGCGTTTCGTCAATTCCTTGGAGCGTTATTATCGACATCGCTTGCCCTCTCGTTTGCCATAACTCCTGCCCTGAGCGTGGACTATACATCCGCATTACAAGCTGAAGCGAGGGCCAAGCAATCCAATAATGCAAACGATTGGCTGGCTGCGGGCAATACCTGGTTAAGTTCGGCGAAATTTGGACAGCAGGATGATGGTACATGGCGTCCCAACGAACGGTCCGGTCACTTATTAATGGCGCGTCGTGCAGTGGCGTGCTTCCAAAAAAGTTTCGATCTAAGCCCCAAAGATCCAAATCAAACACGCGGTATCGAATTCGATTCACGTTTGCGATCATTGATGCAGGGATACGATACTTGCGCCAGGCTTGATCCAAACAATGGTCTTTGGTATTACCTTGCTGGTGAGCAGATGGCTGGACTCGGTCATTACAGAGAGGCCGAAGGGAATTTAAAAATGGCGGTGAGGCTGGGACAAGGTCAACCAGCCGGCCAGCGTGCCAGTGCTTTGTTGGCTCACATCGCACCATTTGTAAAAAAGGATGATGAAGCGCACTCGGCAGATTCCCCATTGGCTGGGTTAAGCACGATTCTTCAAAATCAGGGCGCGGGCACTAATGCAGCTGCGATCCAAACCCGTGACCGGATGCAGGCAAGCTACGATCAAATTCATGGACTCCAAAGCCATACTGGGGCTGCGAGTTATCGCACCGACGGTAATTACGGAAACTAACTTATGAAAGCCGCGCGTCGAAAGTCTGATTCAGTCATTTTATTTGCTTGTTTTTTCGTTGGGCTCAACTTAAATATCTGCGCGCAAGCGCAGAATTCCTATACTCCGGGAACCGGAATACAGTTTGGACAAGTTCACAAGCCTTATTCAGATCCAAGTTCTTCAAGCCCATCATATTCGTCACCAGCGCAGACGTACACGCCACCAGCCCAAACGTACACACCACCAGCGCAGACGTACACGCCACCAGCCCAAACGTACACACCACCAGCGCAGACGTACACGCCACCAGCCCACACGTACACACCACCAGCGCAGACGTACACGCCACCAGCCCAAACGTACACACCACCAGCGCAGACGTACACGCCACCAGCCCAAACGTACACACCACCAGCGCAGACGTACACGCCACCGGCACAGACGTACACGCCACCAGCGCAGACATACTTGCCACCAACGCAGACATACTCGCCACCAGCGCAGACATACTTGCCACCAACGCAGACATACTCGCCACCAGCGCAGACATACTTGCCACCAACGCAGACATACTCGCAACCTGCACAAGCGTATTCGTCACCTACAAACGCACCACAAGGATCGACATCTTATGCACCGTCCAATGCTGAGCAGTCTTCACCGCAGCAGACATCGCAGCACCATGGTGGCTTTTTTCACGGTCTAGGTAACGCACTGCGGAATTCTAGTCTACTCAATAATCCCCAGGGGCAGTTCGGCAATGCAGCTTATCCAAATAATGGCGGCTATCAAAATAATGGCGCTTATCAAAACAACGCGTCAGGGCTCCCCATTGGTGCGTTAAGCCGAAACTTCTCCGGTAAGCCGGTTATGGTGAACGGTGTTCCATACACTGGCGGACCACTTCCTCCATCTCCTTCACAAGCTCCGATAGCGCAGTTACGATCGCTTTCAGACGATTTTCCTTTGGCGATGGGAAAAGATGATTTGGACACGTTCGACAACCGCGAGATGTCTAAGCGTGCTAACGGTGGGTGGGTTCAACGGCACGCCATGGTCGGAACTGAGGGTGGTGGAATCATAGGTAAACACGGACCGGCATGGCACTAGGACATTTTTTCAGAGTCCACTAAAAGTGGTGCCTACACAGCATCTATTTTTTATCCACTACTCCAGAACCAGGCTTTAGATTAGGGTCTGGATAATCTGGTATCAGATTTGGATCATTCACTTCTTGGTCGGCCTGACCAGGTTTGATGGGATTGTCTTTGTGAGATGCTTTAAAGACATCAGCATTCAGTTTGGTTACTGCCTTTTCCAATTCGTCAGTAGGAACCTTTTGAAAACCGGCACTCCTTACGGTCTGCTCCGTCTTACTCAATTGAGAAAGACGTTCCGTGAATTTTGAGACTTCGTCGTTCGTTAAAAGTCCTTTGCCCTGCAATAAGTGAACCTGGTCACCCAAGTCCTTGATCCGCTGCTGGTATTCTGCTGGGTTCATTTCCGCATAGGCAAATGTTCCACTCGCCCATATGGCTGCGACTATGCCTATGATCTTCTTCGAGTTATGCATGTTTGTTAGTTTGCCAAAAGGTGCGCCTGTATTCAATTCTTGACTTCGCAAAGATGCGGAATTCTTTGAATTTGCTAGGCACTAAATATGGTGGCAACCCGAATTTTCATTGATGTTGAATTTTCGAGTTCATCGAAGTTCGATTTTTAATGTAAAAGTCCCAAGCGATATCTTGCAATTCTGTCGCTTTATCGGGCGCTAAATCAATTAGCTTGATGTCGCTAAACGTCTCAGCATCGTGATAAATAATTTTTGCCGGAAGCCCATGCGGATCTTTATCGAACATATAAGAGTAAAAGAGGCATGCTGCCAGATAAGTTCCCGTTTGGCTAGGGTGATGATTATCCATAGAGTAGCAATTTAGATTTCGATCGCGCTCTTGAGCAGCAAAGAACGCCTCCCCAACCGGAATGATCGGCGCATCAAGTGCGGCTCCCAGCTGCTTATACGTTCCAGTAATCGTATTTTGCAAGTCACTTTGTGTTTTGTCAGCCCAAGATTCAAACAGAATTGTTTTTTATATGCTTGCCTTTGAGAAGTTCATCGAATCGTTTTGCAAACGTGAATAGATCTGGTTTTCGATCGCCCAGTGGTTCCAAACTCCCAGCTTGTAGTACCACAAAGTCCCATGGTCCATAGCGGTCTATGAATTGTTGCGCAATACCGTTATTCCAATGTCCATGTAGTCCTTGTCCAGGTGCAACGATCTGACAGATCTTAGTTGGCTTATGCAATCCAAAAACTATGAACTCATGCAGAACAGCCGGCAGCATATTCGCAAATGTGAGGCTGTTGCCTATAAAGAGAATCTTCGCTGCCCCTGCATAATTGCTGGCCGATATGACAGGTTTAACAGAGCGTTTATTTAGCAGGGCGAAATACGAATATCCAAGTGCAACTAAAAAAACTAATACACAAGCAAGTATCAGCTTGAGAATGAATGCTTTTTTGTTAGCTTTTATCGCCAGCCGCCCCCTAGTGCTCGATAGAGGTTAACTCTGGACCCGACCAGGTTCAATTTCACTTCAATCAGTTCTTTTTCGGCATTCAGTTTCTCTTCCTGGACGAGCAGCACTTCGATGTAAGTCGCCGGCTGTCTTTATTCGTGCAATGTTGCTCTTCGGTTGAGCACTGGAACCGTAAAGTTACCCATGAAGGAACCATTTTTATTGCTTCCCGACTAATAATGCAGACAGGGCAAGAAATTGTGTGAGTTAAATCTCGGCATGCGACTCGCCTTTTAGGCGGCGTGAGGTTAATGAATATAGTTTCCTCCGCTCTTAAAGTACGATTACGATACACGAGTTTGATCAACTAGAGGACGTTCACAATGAGTATGATAAATCTAAGCCTGTTGGTGTTGACCGCCTGCTCAGTCGCGATATTGCCTAGTTTTGCAGCCGATTGGTTTGACAGATACGATAAAAACCATGATGGACACTGGGATTATAGTGAATTTCACAGAGCGCACAGTGAGTATTGGAAACGACACCAAGACGAGGGCCCCTTAACAGACGAAGAGTTGCGGGCTGAATTTGGTCGTCGAGCGTATAATCCTCGCGGTTTTGTGCAAAAAGGCGGCGTCAAAGATTTTCACAACTGGTAGTTGCAGTCCATAGTGCGCGGCAAGATCTCATCGATGCACACCATCAAATTTCCATCCGATGATTTTCATGAGACAAAATTCGAAAAATACACGGATGGACTTGAGAAATTATTTTGACCTGATAAAGACGAGCTTGCTATTGTTGCAACAAATGAATCAGCGCCTGCTTCATGGTATTAATTGTAGTGGCAAAAAGCCCATTAATGTAGAGGCTTTTTATCGCCAGCCGCCCCCTAGTGCTCGATAGAGGTTTATTCTGGACCCGACCAGGTTCAATTTCACTTCAACCTGTTCTTTTTCGGCATTCAGCTTATCTTCCTGTACGAGCAGCACGTCGAGGTAAGTCGCCTTGGCGTACTTAAACAGGCTGTTTGCTGTAGCGATAGACTCCTCAAGCAATACGACTTCTCGGTGTTTTCTATCAAAAGCCTGCTGCATATTTTTTATATTTGACACTTGATTAAGAACGTCAGTGTAGGCATCTAATAAAGTCTGCTCAAAAGTCAAAACCGTCTGGGTTTGGTAGGCATCGGCTATCTGTATTCGTGCAACGATTGCTTTTCGGTTGAGCACTGGAACCGTAAAGTTACCCAGTGCATTGTAGAACAAAGACGATGGGCTTTTAAACAGCAGTGCGGGGCTAAAACCCGAATAGCCACTACCTGCCACAATCGTCAGGTCGGGGTATAGCTGCTTTTTGACACTTTTTAAATCGAGTCTTGCCGCCTTGATCGCCGCTTCAGCCTGACGAATATCGGCTCTGTTTTCCAAAAGCTGAGTAGGCACACCCGTCTGCAATTCATCCACCGGCATCGTCATCAACTGCTCAGAGTGCCTTAATATTGGCTTTTCATTATAGATACCGGAGAGAAACCTCAGACGATTCTCTTTTACAACAATGCTTTGACTAGTTTCAAATCGCTGGCTTTTAGTCTTGTTTAACTGGGCTTCAAACCGATTGACTGCTAACTGGTTCGCTTTGGCATAACGCTTCAAGACCTGCGCTTTATAGAAAGCCGCTTCCTGGATGATGATGTTTGCATCCAGTATCTTCAAAGACGTATCCAGAGCCATTAATTCATAATAGTTGAGTGCTATTTCAGTAACGAGCCTGGAAATAAGAAAATTACGGACCTCGTATTGCGCTATCATACGCTGCCTGGCTGCGTCTTTGGCATTTCTCAACTTTCTCCAGATATCCACTTCCCAAGTCAGGGAAGGACCCAGATTAAGGTTGAAATCCGGGTGTCTATAAAAATTTCTCTCAATGATTTTATCCAACACGCCTTCCGGGGTGTTATCGGATGGATGAATGTAACTTCCGCCAGCCCCGAAGTCGACTTTGGGCAAATACGCACCTTGCTTCTCTTTCACTTCATTGGCAGCAATTGCAATATCTTGTAGAGCAATATTGAATTCTTGGTTATTAGCCAGGGCTGTTTCAATCAGGGAGACAAGATAAGGATCAGAAAAAAACTTGCGCCAGCTAATGTAACCCGCACTACCAACGGTGCCTAGGTTATTGTCTAGTAGCTGCGGAGTTTCATATTTCTTTGGTACGTTGAATGTCTGCCTTTTTTCCAACGTTTCAAACGGATGAAGCCACGATCTCGCAAAAACAGGCGCTGGAAGGACTCCCAGGAAAGCTATGAGTGTTAGAAGACTAACAATTTTTTTTCCGTCTATTCCGTTCATGATGGACTGACTAATCGTTATCCTTAGGCTTCATTGTTCTAAGCAGTAATTTGATTCGTCCTTTTAGCGTTCTGTGTTTTTTCGAACCGTTATTTTGGTTCCCCATCATAATGGATTCCGTGATACTGGTATGGTCTTGATCGTTAAGCAGGTTTTTGCCATCAACCAGGCTGGCAAAAACTAAGTAGAGTCCCGGAATAACTAACACGCCGATGAATGTTCCCGTAAGCATCCCGCCCATGGCAGATGAACCAAGGGTTCTATTTCCCACTGCCCCGGCGCCATGCGATAACACAAGGGGAAAAAGCCCTGCCACAAAGGCAAAGGACGTCATCAGGATAGGTCGAAACCGCATCCTGGCGCCTTCCAGGGCAGCGTCTCGCAATGATAAGCCTTCATTCCGCTTTTGAACCGCAAACTCGACGATTAACACAGCATTTTTACCCAACAGTCCAAGTAGGGTAATAACAGCAATTTGGGCATACACATCGTTGGCCAGACCCATCTGTTTGAGCATGAAGAAGGAGCCAAAAACACCGACGGGCAAGGAAAAGAGTACGGCCAAAGGCAGTACAAAGTTTTCGTACTGGGCCGCCAGCACTAAATAGACAAAAAGCACAACAATCAAAGAAATAACGACAAATTCATTACCTCGTTTCGCTTCGTCGTAGGACAGGCCTTCCCAGGCAATGTCGAACTCGCGGGACAGGGTGTCTTTAGCCACCTCTTTAATAGCCTTAATGGCGTCGCCAGTCGTGTACCCTTTAGCGGGGAATCCCCGAATGGAGGCAGAATTGTACATGTTATAGCGCGTAATTTCATTGGCCCCTTTTTGTTTTTCCAGGGTCATAAACGACGTGTAAGGCACCATTTCCCCTCTATCATTTTTGACAAACAGGGTCTTCAAATCATCCAAATTCCTTCGGTATTCAGGGGCTGCCTGGGTAAAGACTTTAAAAAACCGGCCAAATCTAATAAAACCTTGCTCATAGGAGCCGGCGCAAAGAACCTCCAGGTTTTCCATAGCCGTTTTTATGGAAACCCCCTTCTGCATGGCCATCTGGTTATCGATCTTGATTTCGTATTGTGGGTAGGACGCATTGTAGAAGCTGAACAGCCCTGAAACCTCTTTGCGCTTTGCCAGGTTTTTCATAAAGTCCGTATTAGCCACTTGCAGCTCCTGATAGCGAAGATCGCCGGTTTTATCCAGTAATCGCAACGAAAATCCGCCGGAAGAGCCAAAGCCAGGAATGGCTGGCGGCTCAAAGTATTCAACCCTGCCTCCCAACCCAACAGTGTTATGCTCTAGCTCCTCGATGATTTCATGGACGTTTTGTTTGCGGTCTTCCCAGTCTTTGAGGTTGATAAGACAGGTCCCCGCGTTGGAGCCTCTGCCTTCTGTCATGATCTCGTAGCCCGCCATCGACGTAACCGAGGCGACCCCGTCAACCGCTTTGCAAATTTGTTGCAGCTGGCCCATCACTTTGTTTGTATACTCCAGCGAAGACCCCGGAGGTGTTTGAACAATAGCGTAGATGGTGCCCTGGTCTTCATTCGGGACAAAGCCGGAGGAAACCTTTTGGCTCATATAAAAAATGCCGTAAGCAAATAACAGGATGACCCCCAGGCAAATTATTTTATGGGTGACGATACGATTTAACAGCCACATGTAGGCTCGGGTGATCAATTCGAAAACGGCATTGAACCCACCGATAAACAATTGAAATAAGTTGGGAGAGGGCTTGTGACCGGCATGGTTTTTAAGAAACATGGCGCACAAAACAGGCGTTAGCGTTAACGCCACCAACGCCGAAATCACAATAGCGCTTGACATTGTGATAGAAAACTGCCGGTAAAATACACCCACCGGGCCGGGAATGAAAGCTATTGGCACAAACACCGAAATCATTACCAGTGTGATGGCCACAATAGCGCTTCCCAGTTCGCCCATGGCTTTTGCAGTCGCCGCATAAGGCGTTAGCGACGGGTCTTTCTCCATATTGCTGTGGACGGCTTCAATCACCACAATGGCATCATCCACCACAATGCCGATGGCCAGTACCAAAGCAAATAAGGTAATCAGGTTAATGGACATACCAAAGATCGCGAGCACCAAAAAGGCCCCTATTAATGAAATAGGTACGGCAATGACAGGAATGACTGTGGAACGCCAGTCCCCCAGAAACAGAAAGACGACCAGAGTGACCAGAACAAACGCATCGCGGATGGTGTCAATGACCTGCTCAATCGAGGCGTCTAAAAACCTGGAGACATCGTAGGCGTACTCGACGTGTAGACCGTCCGGAAACGTCTTGGAGAGTTCTTTAATTTTTTCTTTGACCTCTTTGATGACTTCCCGGCCATTGCTACTGGGCGTCTGTTTCAGCACGATAGACGCACAGTCCTTTCTATCCAGATTCGTGTAGATATCATAAAACTCACTGCCTAGCTCCACGTCGGCAATGTCTTTAAGCTTGACCATTTCACCAAACCCGGAGCTTTTGATAATGATATTTTCGTACTGCTCAGGCTCGTCAAAGCGGCCGACATAACTAAGCACGTAGATACTAGACTGGGCTTTTTTCCCTGAGCTGACGCCGAGCTGGCCAGGGCGGACAATAATACTCTGGGCTTTGATAGCCTCGACCACTTCGTCAGAAGAGATATTGTAGGCTCGCATGCGATCTGGCTTAAGCCACACCCTCATTGCATACCTTCTGCTACCCAATAAGTTCGCGAACGCAACCCCTGAAATCCGCTGAATTTCAGGAATTAGCTTGGTATAGGAGTAATTGAACAGGTACTTCTCGTCAAAGGATTTGGAATCAGAATATAAATTGACATACATCAGCATGGAGGGCGTTAGGGGCATAAGGATTACCCCCTCTCGCTGTACCAGAGGCGGTAACGAGCTCAGCATCTTATCCACCCGGATTTTGACACTAACCACCGCCTGGTTGGGATCGGTGCCTGGTTCAAATACCACAGCGATGGTGGCTTCACCGGCGCTGGTCGCATCAGAGGTCATATAGCGCATGCCCGGTACCCCGTTAATGACCGCTTCCAGCGGTATCAACGTCGACTTGGTAAGCACATCGGCACTGGCACCAGGGAAGAAAATAAAAACATTGACGACGGTTGGCGCAATTTGGGGGAACTGTGAAATCGGAAGCTGCACAACGGACAGTCCGCCGAGGAAAACGATTAAGACCGAGATAACAATCCCCAGTACCGGTCTTTTAAGAATGTTACGAAACATAGCTGCCCGAACCTAACCTACTCCGCATACAGCTTTAAATTCGCAATAGCACTTTGGGGATCAATCAGCTTGTAATGGATTTTGTCGCCCTTATCTATTTTGTTCTGCCGCTCAAGCAGGAACATCTCATCAGGGGCTATTCCAGAAGCGACAATGTAAATGTTAGGTGCCTCACGGGCCACTTTAATCTCACGTTCGTGAACCACCCCGGTTTTGTCGACAACAGAAATAAAGCGTTTTTCTAAAATTTCAAACGTGGATTTTTGGGGCACAATGACCGCCTGATTGATCTTCTTGGGCCATAGTATTTTGCCCGTTTGCCCGTAACGCAATAGGGCATTTGGGTTACTAAAGCCCGCTCGGATGGCAATATTGCCTGAGGTACTATTAAAGTCTGATTGGATGACTTCTATCGTTCCAGGTTCAGGATAAATTTCCCCGTTGGCGAGTTCCAGTTGGACGTTCTGAGAAACACCCTTTCGCCTGTTTTTCATGTAATCCAGATACACAGCTTCGGGCACATTGAAGTACACCCAAAGTTGATGGGTATCGCTTAAGGTGGTCAGTAGTTCGTTTTCTTCCAGCAGGCTGCCCAGCCTAACATCACCAAAGCGGCCTATCAGCCCGTCAAACGGGGCTCGAATTTCAGTAAAGCCTAAATGCGTTTTGGCTAGCTCTAGTTCCGCTTTAACTTTAGCCAGCTTGGCGGCAGACATGGCGGCTTCAGTTGGGGAAATAATATCTTTGTCAACAAGCGCCTGGTTATTCTGCAGCTCAATTTGGGAAAGCTCAACCTCTGCTTCAGATTTTTGAACATCGGCTTGGTAGACACTGGGCTTTATTTGAAAAAGCAATTGGCCCTGATGAACAGTTTCTCCCTCATCTACCAGGATATTTTGCAGGTACCCCTTCTCTAACGAGCGAATTTCAATATGCTGTATGGCTCTAATCTGGCAGACATATTCATCATTCAGCGTCATGTCTTTGACAAAGGGTTTACTGACCTCGTAAACCGTATGCGATGCTTTTTCAGCATTGACCGCTTGGTCTTCGATGGGGGGTTTCCAGACCTTTTGAATCGCTTGCGATGCCTGGCAGCCTGATATAGACAACACGAGCAGTAAGGCACCACAACAAAGTGCCAGTGTTTTTAACAGTTTCATCTTCCAGTGGTCGTTGTTTTCACAGTTCACAGCCATCCTGGTTTGATGTTCTCGGTGTTGCGCCCATTGAAGCTTAGCGGCTGCTATAAAACGGAGACGGTCAAAGCGGGAACCAATTCGACCAATTAGGGTCCTTAGACAATAGTATTTTCTAATTGTGATGAGGATGTGATCAAAGAAAAAGCTCTTAGAAAACTCGCAAAGCTTCGTTACTCTTCCGATTGCAATTAAGCAGAGAATTTTTGAGATAACGACTTCCTTAACAAATTGGAACAAAAAAGGCAGTTTGAATGCTTAAATGCCTTGCCAGTTGACGCATTTACCCGTATACTTAATATATCGCAAGAACGCCCGAGGCAGCTCTCTTGCTAATTCGAACAAAGCATCCCGCCCCCCACCAATCCTGGAGGACGACTAATGACGTTCAGCAGAGGCAATGAAATTTTTTTCATGTCGATCATGGTTTTGCTACTTGCGCCCCATGACTACAAACTCCCTGGTTTAGGGATAGTCTGTTTTTTCCTGATAACCGCTGCAATTATCGATTCGCAGAAGAACACAAAGCGCGTCAGACGCATCACCAGGCGGCTCGCATCCTGCAGCTGCGTGAAAGCTAAAGAGTCGATTTCGCACATGCACGTGCATCAACTGTTACAGAACTATTGCACTGTATGCGGTGCAGAAGCATAGTCTAAATCAACCCAAACTCGCCCAGGGTTCTGCGCTCATGAGCAGCTGAGTCGGTCTGGCGGGGCGGCTACAGTGCCCACTCGTTTGCCTTTGGAGCTGGAATTGCGGCTTGGTAGCATGGCATCGGTCAGGGCGAATTTTGCCAGCGGTTCACGGGAATATGGCTTGAAAAACACCAGCTTGTGGCGGCTTTTGCCGTTGTCCACGCTGAAGGCGACTGCAGCACCATCGGTCGGTTCCAGCTAAACTGCTCTCCAGACCAACTCGAGGGCAAATGAACCGCTTAGTAATCGTCGCGTTAGCAACAGTTCTGACCAGTTCCCAGTCTTTAGCTCAAGTCGATGGAAAGCGCGAGCAGTTAAAGACCACGGCCTTACACCCCGTCGCGCCGCATGGTGCTGGACATGCTTCCAGGCGAATAGCCAAATCACGCAACAGCAGTTTCTTCGTTCCGCCGCCGCCTCCATACACGCCGTCGCTCGGTGAGGCTAATCATCCGTCTGCTCACTCGAATGATTCTGGTAACACGAATACTAACTCGAATGTTTACCACACTTCGTCGCAGGGCAATGCGGTACCCGGTCGCTCATGGGCGCACTCGATGGAGACCAGCTCAGAGAAAGCGCGGCGGGTAAAGAGATTCGCTGGAACATCTTTTGATGAACAGCTCCAGGTTATAGCTGATTCCGGAATCAAGCTCGTGAACGACCGTGTCGACAAAATTAGGTCTATCGTCGCTGAAAACAAAGAACTGTATAAAGAAGACCCGATCTTATTTCTGCTGAATGTCATCGCGTCAACGGATGACGAGGGCAATCAATACAGCAGCAATATTTGCTTGTTCGATGCTGAATGCATCTACAAAGAAGGTGATTATAAGGCGATCGTGGACGATCTCGCAGCCATTTGCGAAGGGCAAATGCCGGTACAACATACCGAGGACTCGGTTGACTTGTCCGAAGACAACAAAACTAACGTGCGATTTGACCTTGATGGAGAGTCGCACGAATTCAAACTCAAAGTAGACGAGGACTGGGTTGATCCATCCATCTTCGACAAAATCGGAACTCTATTTTCCAAGCGAACAAATGGAGCAAAAGCACTCTGGCGCCTAAATTTCGGAGGCCATATTTTCGGAGCAATTTGCTTGTCGCCAGACCAAGCAAAAGTATTTCAAAAACAAACGCTGCTCTCGTTGCAGATGTTCGGCAAAGCAAGTCGCTGACTGCAACAAACTCGCTCAGGGTGCTGCGGCGCTCATGGGCAGCTCAGTCGGACTGGCGCGCTACAGTGGCCACGCCCTTACCTTTGGGGCTGGCTTTGCCGCTTGCTAGCATGGCATCGGTTAGGGCGAATTTTGCCAGCGGTTCACGGGAATACGGCTTGAAAAACACCAGCTTGTGGGGGCTTTTGCCGTTGTCCACACTGAAGGTGACGTTGCTCTTGAAGTGGCTGTTGGGCTTGATTTTACTGGACCACATGTTCGTATCGCCAAGGGGAGAGGGGAAGAACACGTTGCCCAGCTCGTCCTCCAGGCCGATTTCAAACGTAGAGAACGTATTTTCGGTTTGATTCAAAATGTCCAGCGTCAGCGTAATTTCGCTCACTCCGCCGGACGGGTGGTGGTCTATGCGCATGCCCGCCACTTTCACCTTCAGACCAGGGATGCTGAAATCTTCCGCCGTCTCATCGGGCATGGTCATGGTGGGCAGTTTCAGCGGCTCGCTGAGCATGACGTGCATTTCAGCGCCGGGCTGGAGCATGACGCTTTTACCCTTCATCAGCATGGCGATTGTCAGCCCGGCAGCCCCACCAATAGCCGCTCCACCCGCCAGGGCAGACCCGTGGCTGGCCACCGCCGCCGCCAGACCACCATATTGCAGCACGATCACTGTACCCACCACGCCACCAATGGCGGTATAGCCTGCCGCGCGCCCGACGACTTTGGCTGCGGCTTTTCCTTTGGAGTCCCGCGTAGTGCTGTTGCCCTCAATCTGGACTTCACGCCCGTCAGGCGTGATCAAATAATCAAAGCGCGTGGTGATGTAGCCATTGCGGCCAGCGCGCTTAGGCCCTTCCAAGGTGCTCAGTACCCCGTGCACCACCGTGCCCTTGGGTATCACCACCCGGCCATCCACCAGCACGTCCTTGCTAATTCTGCCGAAGAACGCATCGCCTTCTTTTGTCACGCCCGCCTCAATCTCGGTTGAAAGATACATTTCCAACACCGTGCCGGGGGCCACCACACGCACATCAGCCGTGTTCACGGTCGGACTGTGCGGACGGTTGTACTCGTTCTTTATAACGGTGCTGCGTAGCTCCGGGGACCCGCCGCCTTCGGTCGGGGTGTCGGCGGACAAAACGGCCAGCGGGGCGCTGGCGCTCATGCTCAGCACCAGACCCCAGGCGCAAAGGGAACGGATGACGGGCAAGGGCACGCGGACAACTCCGGAAAGGCTTGCGAAGCGAGGCCCGCCCGGGCACTTACCCTTTAGCGTATCGGAAGCGTCGATGGGCTGCCATCCCCTGCGAACGGGAGCCTGGCGTTCAATCGCCTGGCGCTCCGTTGGGGTGACGTAGACCTTCAACGGTCGCTTCCGGTCACGGGTCTCAAAGGTTTCTTCCATGGGTCTCCAAGGCGTCGAGCACGAAGTGCGAATAAGCCAGCGTCCGTAAGGAAGGAACAGAAGCGTCAGCTTGTGAGCCTACATTACACATCCTGCCATCTAACACCAGGATTAATAATGCATAAGCTATCTCAACCGTGCAAGCAGGCCTGCTTAAGGCAGAATTTGCATACGTTTGCATGTTTTTGCATGATAACGAAGTTTTTCATCACATACATCCAGTTCATCCGCTATGTATGCCATAAGAATGGCTATGGCTAATTATTTTGAGAACCATTACGCTAATTGTTTCCACCAGTTCTGTCTCGGTCTTTTACTATCAGTAAGAAGATTTATTTGTGAATCCTTAATTGCTAATTGGTCCGACAAGTATCTGATCATGTCGTTCTGAAGCCTGATTTGTTCGATTTGCTGGCGTACAACATCATAGAATCGGAGTCGCGTCGGCTTTAGCAACTTCACCCTCACGGGATCGAACCCTCGCTTCAGATAGGGATGAAACTGGAACGCGCGAGAATTTAGGCCGGCATACCCACAACGGTAACCATACTGCAAGTAGCAATGCTGGTGACTCCGGGTCTGGTGGCGGAATGCTTCCGGCTCTCAGTCCGCAATCGAAACCTATAAGAAATAATCCGATGGATTTCATGAATGAGGGCTTTGACCAGGGGTTCACATTCCCGGAAATCGAAATGAAAAAAGCCGCCGAAGCAAAAACTTCAAAATCGAAAAAAGCCTTTATGGTACCGCCACCACCGCCGACACCATGCGTTTTGCCACCCGCATTCGGTTTCTTCCCTATGCAGCCAGCTCAACAACTCGAAGCGCTCCAGCAACAGTTACAGCAAGCACAAGCTTAGGCTTCGCTCAAGACTCATAACCAGGCCGCGGCTCAAGAGAACAATGCGCTCAATATGTTTCATCCCCAAAACTTTTTCTTTTTCTCTCGCAGTCTCGAGGTGTATCCGCAGCTCCGAATATTTGATCTTCTCGCTGAGCCCTCGTTATCTGTAGTAAATCTCGGCTTGTTTTATTTCGGTATCGTTCCTCATGCACATCTGGAGCAAAGCGTTGAAGGCAGCGAAAATTCGGCACCGCCCGAGCTACCAGCTTCGGCACACTTTTGCTACTCAATGTATTCTGAATGGTCTTCCCCTGGCTTACGTGCAAAGATTTTGGGACATACGACTATCGAATCTTTGATTCGTAACTATATAAGTTGGAACGACAAGTTGACACCTCAAAGAGATGAAGAGTTGAGGCGAATCCAGTTTTATTAATGGGGGAAATTTGGGGGGAAGCCCTAGGCGCCGCTTGTTGAAAAAGCCTGGAACCATCAAGGAACCAGGGTATTCTGACATTGAGAATCAAATATGGGGCAGACGAGGGGACTCGAACCCCCGAGTACCGAAACCACAATCCGGGGCCTTAACCACTTGGCGACGCCTGCCATAGCAAGAATTCTACTTCAATAGAATCGAGCAGGTCTATCTTAGCATGCTAATAGAGCCCGTTCGAGGATGTCAAGCGATTTTGTATATTAGTGCAGCGCATGGGTAGTTCCGTTTAAAGAGCCAATACATTGTTTGCAATCTTCTTTAAAGTACATTACGACAACTTGGCATGCCGGAACAGTCCGCCAGATGTGTGTGATAGAGTAATCCGGTCGCGGTGAAGTCCGCTCTTAGCGAGAAAATGAATAATCGAATAAATCTCAGGCGCAGCAGTTGGCGTGTCCTGAATGAATTGACGGTCATTGTAATTCTGTTTCTGCTGGCACATGCTTCGAGTAGAAGCCCCGGAGTTGCAGGCAATAGCCTTGGCCCAATTGCAAGCACTGATACAAACGTTCAGGAAATTGATAGTTCAAGCACCACTCCAGCCCCAACTTCCAAACCTATTAAGGTGTGGGGGGCAAACGAACACCTACCTATTAATGGCCCAATTACTTCCGGTCATTCTTCTGCAGCCGGAACATCAAAAGTTTCAACACCGGCATCGCATCCGGTAGCCGCTTCGTCACCATCAGTGGTGTCAACCAAAATCGTAATTAACCAGAACGGTCAAGCTGTTCCCCAAGAGTTCGTGCTTCCAAATGGGCTGCGTGTGGTTATCTTGGAAGAGCATTCTTTTCCGATGGTTTCCTGCATGATGTGGTATCGCGCCGGTTCGCGCAACGAAGTACCAGGTGTTACTGGTGTCAGTCACCTTGTTGAGCATTTGCTTTTTCAAAACATTGGCATATTTAAAAAGAACGAGCTTGCCGCAATGATTGTCGCCAACGGCGGCCAGTTTAATGGCTTCACCAGCGAAGATTTCACTGCTTTCTATACGAATCTGCCTTCTACAAAGTATGAACTTGCCGTGCGTGGAGAATCAGAAAGAATGCGAGGTGCCAAATTCACAAAAGCGGAAGTGCAAACTGAAGTGAATGGCTTAGCCCGAGAGTTCGATCAAGATTACAAAGATCCACTTTCAGTACTAAATAGAGAGGTGCATGCAACAGCCTTTGGGCAACACCCTTATGGAACACCACCAAGTGGTTGGCAATCTGATGTAGAGAAGCTTACTTACGAAGATGCTCGCACCTTCTACGATCGCTTTTATCATCCAGACAATGCCACCATAGTTTTGGCAGGTGATTTAAAAACAGCAACGGCTTTGGCTATTGTGAAAAAGCATTTTGGAGTAATTGCAAAGTCTGCTGGAACAATTGCGGCTGTTAGAGCCACGCCTCGCAATGTGAACATGGAAAGGCGTGTCGTGCTCAAAGCCAATACGAAAAAGGAAAGCGTTCTGGTGGCTTATCGAGCTCCGGCACTTTCTGATCCTGACGCTCCAGCAATGATGGTGCTCGAACGGCTGTTGAATGCTCAGTTATCTGGACGCTTACGCAAGCAGTTGGTTGAGCCGAAAATCTGTAGTGCGGCCCAAGCAGTTTTTGAAATGAAGCGCGACCCCAGTTTGTTCCTTCTAACACTTACGGCGTTGCCCGGAACAACATTGCCGAAAGTCCTTGAGGGAGGCGATGCGCTAGTTAGCCAATTGCATTCTCAAATATGCTCAGATTCGGACTTGGCTAGAGCAAAGCGCCAGGCAGAATTTGATTTCTTCTCAGAGGCGGACGGTCCATATAGGGCAGGATTCCACCTGGGCTTTTTTGATAGTTTGCAATCTTGGACTATGGCGTATGCATGGCCAGATAAGTTGAGAGCAGTAAATGCGGCTGATCTACAGCGTGTAGCTAATCGATATTTGAATAATGATGGCAGAGTAGTTGGATTTTTGGCATCAAACGCCCCAGCTACCCCGCCGGTTCCTAAAGCCTCTCCTCAAACCACAGGTAGTATCAAGGTACCTGAAAGCCTGACGAAGCTCTACACGAGCTTGAGTAACGGGCAAGATCAAAATGGTATTCGGGCCCACATAGTTACCGCTGGTTATAAGGTACGCGATATCGCAGTCGGTCCTGAACTAATTGCACAAGCAACTAGCACGGCAGGCACAAAAACAACAACCGTAACCCCAATCGCCCCAGAACACCCAGCTACGAAGCCGGCAGCGGTAGTTGGCAGCACGGAAGGGAACGTGCGCGATATCTTCAAGAAAACGCTTTCAAATGGAGCGGACTTAATTGTCATTGAAAGTCACCTCAGTCCGCTAGTAGAAATTTATGGCACAACGAAAGCAGGAAGTGCTTTTGAAACTCCGGATCGGAAGGGAGTTTCTGCACTTCTTACCGCCATTCTCAATAGCGGCAGTGCAAAAGCCTCTAAACAACAGGCAATTAGCGAGCAAGATGATTTGGGTATGCCACCACGGGCAATGGTAAGGTTTGATTCTTCAGTAGATAACATCTCGTTTCAATCGCGTTTTTTATCCAAGGATTTGAATACGCAACTGAGTCGTATTGCGTCCTCTATTAAGGATCCGCGTTTCAACGATGCGGATCTCGATAAAGCTAAGCAAGAAGTAGTCAATGCAATATCGCAAGCGGAAGATTCCACAAAAGCTAAAGTGCAGCGTGCCTTGATGAGAAATCTTGCTTCATCCACCTCGCATTTTTGTCCAACTGATCCGGTGGAACGCGCGAAGTCCGTCAACAATTTGAAGACTGCCGACGTCAAAGATTTCTACACAAAATTTGTTCTTCCGAACACAACTACGATAGTGATTGCGGGCGACGTAACACCTGCAGGCGTTACAAACTTGCTGGAAAAGAACTTGGAAGGATGGACCAGCAAGAAGGAAACTCAAAAGACACCTTCACTGGCGGCAGAAAGTGAATTGAACGCCAAGCGTTCAAGCAAGAGTTCCATTCCATTACAGGACAAATCAGAAAGTCTCGTTTGCCTCGGACGCATCGTTCCTATCAGTAGCAAAGAAAGCGAAGACAAATTGTGGTCGCATCTACTTATAGCGGATTGCGCCTTGACTAACCATCCATTCTTTTCTCGCTTGAGCCAGAGAATGGATAGCGAACCCGATTTGGCCGCTGCTCTTGGCGATAGCCTGCGCTCTCATATACAAGCCTATCCGGACGCTTCAATTTGGTCGCTTGTAATTCCAGTCGAGAACAATAGCTCTTCTTCCGTTGTTACCGCCATCCAAACTGAATTGAAAAAATTTAGCAAGGCGGGTCTGACTCAGGAAGAACTGATAGAAGCGAAACGATATCTACTGGGCTCTATACCTGTATCTCAGATGTCCAATTTGGATGGGTTATGCCGCACCACTCTTGAAAGTTTCGAACAAAGAGATGAGTTAAGTCCGCTTATAAAGACATCAGCCTCTATCCGCGGTGCAACTTTGGACTCTGTAAACAAGTTTGTAGCAAATAACTTTAAGCCTGATCAGGCTGCTGTTGTTGTGGCTGGAAGCCGCCAATTTATGAGCCAGGTGCATCCTTCGCATGCTGAAGCACCATTGCAAAAATAAAGTTCGTAAATATATTTCGCATCACTTTTTCACTCATAAAACAAGCGTAATTGATATCGAATGTATCGATACGAATTGCTTGTTCTCGCAGATGAGAAGTTGTTCGAAGTCAAGGGAGAAGTTTGGAGAACCTTAGCAGTAGCTCATTCACGGCGCATATGTCCTGTCATGTCAATTCGACTACTTGAAGACCAGATTTGATTTTGTGTACGCCTTAGCTCTATAGAGGTTCACCCACCTTGTGAAGTGCCAATTAGGTAGCACTTATATGCGGACCAGCTTATTTAGCCGTGCTCATGCAAACAGGGGTTGTCATTTATTTAATGTGGAAGCCTCGAAAAGCTGAATGTGTCTGGCGTTAAATACATGGGATCGACTTGTCATAATCTGAAAAACGGCTGTACAAAAGCGTTTACAACCGCTTTTCCCGCGTTTGACTTTCGGGTAACAAGTCCGTTAAGATGCTCGCCGACTTAGCAACAGCTTATTCGCTGTTAGTTATCGCTTAAGATCTAGTGTCGACGGCAACATCTGGTGATGAAAAAGTATGGCAACAATCATGAATTCTGATAAGGAAACTGCGGAATTTGACGCGCTTCCTGAGTACGTACGCGAAGCCAAACCACGGGCAAGAGAAACTTACGAGTTCCTCTCCCCTAAATACCAATCAGAAGCTCCACGATATCAACCTGAGCAACCTCAATCTCAATCTCAATATAGTTTCGAACCGGAGATATCTGAATATGCTCCGGAAGATGCACCTCCAGTTAGAGCTCAAAAGACCGACGTGCTTGAGACTTTGTGGCCAGGAGTCCATCACGATTTTGGACATAGTCAAGCCAAACGTCCACCAAGCTTCTATCTGACATTGGGCTTCATGGGCGGTGCCATCATTTCGTTGGCGGCCGTCTGGCTCTACGGTGTAGCATCACCAATGGTGGTGGGTGCAAGCAAATCAGCGCCCGCTCCAGTAGTAGCATCTAAAGATGCAGCCGCAACAGCTGTGGCTCCGGCAGGACCGCGCACAAACGGCGACACTATTATTCCGTCTTCTCCAACCTACCAAGTTCAGACTGGTGATACGTTGGCAGGCATTGCATTCAAAAACTACAAGCACTGCAGCCCGCGTTTGTTGGACGAAATCTGTAAAGCTAACAACTTGAAGAATGCCAATGTATTGAATCTAGGGCAGACAATTAACTTGCCTCAATACACACCACAAAGTGCAACTTCACAGATTGCAGCTACATCAAGTACTGTCGCTCAATAAAAGCAAATAGAAATAGTTGTCTGAAAGCAGAGATCTACGTACTAACGACGTTTTCGATCTGCTTTCTAGCCGCTTCCCTCAATACGAGCTGAGGGAGCAACAACTCGATCTCGCCCTTTCAATTGAGTACGCATTCAAAACTGGTAAAACAGGTGTATTTGAAGCCGGCACTGGTACCGGGAAGAGTCTGGCGGCTCTCATTCCGGCAGTTCTTTCGCGCAAGAAAGTAGTGGTGTCTACCAACACTATTTCTTTGCAAGAGCAATACATCAACAAAGACATTCCAGCCCTTCAAGCGCTTCTGCCTTTTGAGTTCAAAGCCGCACTAATGAAGGGGCGCAATAACTATGTTGGCCTGCGGAGATGGGACGATGCTCTGCAGGAGTTCGAGATTGATAATCGGCTGATTGATTGGGTCTCAAACTCTGAAAATGGTGACTTAAGTGAATTGGACTTCCTACCGCCCTGGGATCTCTGGCAAGAAATAAATTCAGATGCAGACGATTGTTTGCGAAATAAATGTCCCAGGTTCGGAAGCTGCTTTTATTTCGAGGCCAAAAAGCGAGCCGACAAAGCAGATATTTTAGTAGTGAATCATGCTTTGTTGTTAGCAGATGCTGCATCATTGGGAAGTATATTGCCTTCCTATGAGCTTCTCATAGTGGATGAAGCGCATCATCTTGCCGATGTTGCTACGGACATTTTTAGCAGCTCAGTAAGCAGTCGCGGTGTGCGAAATTTGGCCAGTCGTGCCCTGAAAAAAACGAATGCGCCACCACATCTTATTCACGATCTTGAAATTACCTCCGACGAATTCTTTCGCGATCTAGCGATGCGCTACCCGGTTGCAAAATTACGTTTGAAAGAGCCAATCGAAAAGGCGCTCGACCTGGCGGGAAGTTTGAATCTGCTCAAAACCTGGCTTGAGGAGCAAACCTTTGAATACCTTCTCGATTACGACCAGGCAAGAGAGAAAGCAAAGCTCAAAGCAAATGCGATCGTAAGCACGATTAATCGCCAAATCGCTTGTTTGACGCTAGTAGCAGAGCCGGATTCGGATTTTGTACTTTGGGTTTCAAGGAAAGATCCTGTTGGAGCGCGGATGGAAATTGTAGCGGCACCACTAGATGTATCGCACTATCTGCAAGGGTCTTTACTGGGTAAGTCGGGCTTGGAAAGCTCAATTTGGATGTCCGCCACCCTAGCGACTACAGGTGAAGATCCCTTCGCATATTTCAAGCGCAATGTCGGTATTGAAAAAAATGTACTGCAATCGCAAGTTCCAAGTCCATTCGACTATGCAAATCAAGCTTTGCTTTATTTGCCTTCTAATTTGCCGGAGCCAAATCATAAAGACTACTTGACTCTGGCTGCTGCAGAAATTGAAAGAATTGTCGAATTTAGTGAAGGCAGAGCGTTTCTTCTTTTTACCAGCCACGCATCTTTGATCAGCACATTCGATCTGATTGCTTCGGGGCTGCCTTATGAATGCAAAAGGCAAGGAGAGATGCCGAGACAAAAATTGATTGAATGGTTTAAACGTACACCACAGGCGGTGTTATTTGGCACATCCAGTTTCTGGGAAGGTGTGTCGGTGGATGGAGATCAACTGAGTTGTGTTGTTATAGATCGTATTCCATTTCAAGTGCCGGATGATCCAATCTACGAGGCAAGATGTGACCTCCTGAAAGACGACCCGGCAGCAAGCTGGTTTAGAGATCTAGCGCTTCCCCACGCCACGATGCGTCTTAAACAAGGTGTGGGTAGGCTCATTCGCACCAAATTAGACAAAGGCATTGTCGCCATTCTCGATCCAAGGCTTACAACTAAGAGTTATGGCAAACGGGTGCTTGAATGTCTGCCGCCTATGCGAATCATAAGAGATCTGTTGGATTACAAAACTCTCGATGAAGTTTTCGTGGCGCGAAATCTAGTCTAGGGTGCAGGGTTTAAGTTGCAGTGCCAGTTGCCGTTTCTTCATCTGGATCTCGCTTGACCAAGCATATGGAAATCGGGCAGTTTTCAACTAGATAACTGACAATTGGATCGCGAGGCGTGACGGAAAAACCTGAACCAGTATGTTTTACGGTGCCAACAAAAAGCATGTCTGCATTGTGTTCGGCTGCGGCTGTCATTATCGTGCGCGCCACCTGCCCGATACGAAGATCGCTGGTTGCCTTGATGCCTTGTTCAGTGAGTTCGTCCACAACTTTTGATAGCTGGGATTTTGCTTTCTCCGCCGGCCGATCGCTTGCAATTAATTGCGCCACGATTCCAACTTCCCGCGGGTCCGGAATGACACGCAAAATTATCATTTCTGCCGACATGGCCTTTGCATACGCTGCAGCAATTTCCACAGTTTTGCCACTGCGTTTAGGGCTGCTGAAAGCTACCAGAAATTTCATTGGTGGCTACCTATCCATTCGTAGGGTTTGGTGTGCAGGGTTCAGTGCAGAAACGGTTTGAGGGCCAGATAACTGAGTGAGGAGAAGGTTGCCGCAACGGGTAATGTTAGCACCCATGCCAGAACAATCAGCTTCATTGTCTGAGCATTTAGCTTTTTAACACCATACACGGGAATTGTGCCCCCGGCAACTGCCGAGCTTAAAGTGTGGGTTGTGCTGATTGGTGCACCTATGTGTGAGGCAATCAAGATAATGACAGCGGTACTCATAGATGCTCCGAAACCTTGGGCGTGAGTGAGTGCTTCACGGCTTATTTTTGTCCCGACTGTTCGTATAACTCGCCAGCCACCAATTATGGTGCCAGAAGCAATTGCCAATGCTGCTGCCGCCATTACCCAGAACGGGATTACATCCGTCTTATAGCCGTATTGAGCAAATTGTGTGCCTAGAACGAGAGCGATAATGCCCATAGTTTTTTGCCCATCGTTGCTGCCATGACTAAAACTGACAGATGCGCTGGCAAGAATATGCAGCCAGCGCATGAGCTTAGAGTGGGAATCTTTGGGTTCGCCAGGTTCCCCTTTGCCACTCAGTTTAAGAGCAAACATGGTGGTTAGTGCACCACCGGCAAAACCTACAATGGGCGAGACGAGAAGAGCTGTAATTACCTTTTCCAGTTCGTGCCAGGTGACACCACCCATACCACCCGCTGTTATACCGGCACCGAATAGGCTGCCAATCAAACAGTGCGATGAACTTACCGGAATGCCATACCACCAAGTGATGAGGTTCCAAGCGCATGCGGCCAATAAAACCGCTACCACGATGGTGAGACTGACGGTGCTGGCCGGAATGATTTTGGTTATTACTTCGGCTACCGCTGTTCCTACCAACAACGCTCCCATAAAGTTGAGAACACCGCTCATGACAATTGCGACGTTGGGCTTCAGCGCTTTCGTATAGATTACCGTTGCTACTGCATTGGCCGTGTCGTGAAAGCCGTTCACGAAGTCGAATCCAAGGGCAAGCATGATCGCGAATACGGCGACGAGTGTTCCCAAGTCCATGAAATTATCCTGTGGTGAAGATCTCGCTTCTGAGTTCTGGAATTAAAGCAAGTAAGACCTGTGTTTGGCTATGACCAATCCCGTGAATTGGAAAGGTGCATTCTTGGCAGGCGCTCCGCTAAGCGAGTAAAGCAGGGTTCCGGTTAAGCTTTGGCTAAGCCTTCTCCAGGCTAACAATTTGCAATGTTTAGCTTATACGAAAATTCTCATCAACAACTCTTGCTGAGTTGTTATACGGCTACGTGCCGAGTTTCGATCGGTTCCAGATATGCCGGATCGATATACACCCAAAGGTCGCCAGGGCGCCAGCTAATTGGATGGCGAAGCAGGTACTTATATACAAGAAGTTGTCGTATTATGCGGCGAGCGGTTGGGTTCTCTTCTCCGCGCCTATCGTTGGCGAGTTTTGTACGCAATTGAATGGCTTCACGCTTAGACCAACAGAAAGCAGGACCAGGATTGGACCCGCGTGAACGGCACAATACAGCAACTTTGCCTGAGGGCTGGGGCCAACCTAAGATGTAATATTCATCTTCGTGCATAACTTTGTCTATGATAATCGATGCGCGCCATAAGACAAGTAAGAAGTAGTCAAAAGAATGGAAGCTTTTGGAAAGATCCTGATATTTCATCCGGCCGCAATCGGTGATGCCATGCTAGCAACGCCTGTTGCAAAAACTTTGCGGCTCAATTATCCAAAGGCGAAAATCACCTACTGGAGCCACCCTTCCCTACGCCAGCTAGTCATTGGCTTGTGCCCAAGCGTGGACGAATTTTTGGATTTTTCCCGTAACGACGGACTTCTGGCTCTTCGCAGGGCATTTGACGATATAGAACCAGATCTGTTTGTCGATTTATCCAATTCAAATCGAGCCAAACTTTTCACGTTCCTCGCGAAGGCGCGTGTTGTGCGGTATGTCAAGCGACCTTCAGGCGAGCGACCAATTATTCATGCTGTAAACAATTTCCTGGAAGTGGTTTCACCAGTCTGCCCAGAGGTACCGGAATCCCTCTTTCCAACTATTTTTCCAAATGCTCCAACTGCGGAGATCCTGGCTTCCCGAAACGATGCGGGTGCAGATTTGCGCAAGCCGATCATTGGTATCGTACCTGGTGTCGGCAGAGCAAGAGGCCATAGAGCTTGGGTGCATGATGGATGGTTGTTCTTACTGAGACTGTTGCAAACTCGCGGCACACATACTATCGTCTTAATTGGTGGCGAGGACGAAACCTCGATCTGTGAGCAGCTTAAAACGGAAAGTGAAACGTCTTGCCTAAATTTAGCTGGCCAATTAACGCTTGCTCAAACAGCAGCTTTTTTGAAGAGCTGTCAGGTTGTAATTACAGGTGATACTGGTCCCGCCCACATCGCTAATGCGGTCGGAACACCTGTGATTGGTCTACACGGTCCAACCTATTCAGCGCGAAGCGGGCCGTTTGATTACTTGTCATTGGCTTTGGATGAGAGTAAAAATTGTCGTTGTGTAGACATGAAAGCTTGCCGATTTACAACCGCCGGCAGCCCAGGCGAATGCATGAGTCGCATAGTGTTGCCTGATGTTTTGGAAAAATTGGATGAGGTTCTGGATAATAAGGGTAAGATGAAATCGGGACAGCCGGGTGTATCCGTGGATTAGGCTCAATGACTCATAGCGATGAGAACTTCCATCCAGAAAGCAATCGTGAGCAGGCGAATCGCGCCGAGGCTTCGACACCGAAGAGCGACAAGGACCAAGTATCTGAACCGCTTCGAAACTCAGCGCTCGGTGACATAATTCCTAGTGAAAGGGATACCAACGAAGCCACAGAGTCTGTGGCCGAGCTGTTTCATCAAGCTATAGGGCTCGATAAAATTCCATCCCCGGGCTCAGCCACTTATTCCGTTAAAGTAGCTGAAATGCAAGCGCAAAGGGGGGAAGGTGTTTCACGGGCTCAAAACATCGCTTTTACGAATGCTGGTGGTGAAACCATTTTTGGTGCTCAATTCACCAAGAATGATGGCACCTTCTTTAAAACCATGCAGGGGGAAACTTACAAAGTTGAACCAGGCGAAAAGGGTGGTTTTGCTTTAGAGCCGGTGCGCGGAGCCAGAGAGGCATTTGTCGCTACCGACATGCAAGTTTTACCGGATGCATTTGGCTTGAAACAAGAATATTTTTCGCAAAGAACTGTGCGACCTCCGGGTGATGGAGGGTTGCATACCCCAAGTGCGGAACTTAACTTTAATCCACAACAGGGACGCATTGAACGCCAAGATCTAGGACCTGTCGTTGCTCAACAAATAGAACATCAACATGCACAGCACCAACAAGTTGAACATCAACCAGTAGGACATCAACCACTGGAACATCAACCACTGGAACATCAACCAATTCATCAGCAAGTTGAGCACCAGCATCAAGTAGAAAATCAAATTTTGGCTCAACAGCAACTGGAACATCAGCATTTAGCAGGTCAACATCAAGCAGAAAATCAGTCAGCTGTTCGTGAAATCACAGGGGCGGAAAGACCGGAAATGATTCATGGGCACGAAGGTGAACGTGCCGCATCTGGAGGTGTTTTCGACTTACTGTCACAAGTTGTAGGCGAGATTGTCGCCAAGATAAATATGACTCTTGGATCAGCAACAGATGGTAAAAATACCGGCATTAGAGAAGTATCGGCGGCACTCGAAGACTACAAGAGACGAAACCCACAGTTAGGTGGAGTGCCTGCACTGGCTGAGATTTTGACTCGCCATCCAGACATGCCTTCGTCTTTAGATGCGATGATGGGGCGTTATGGCAGTCGTGCCCAATCAATTGAAAATATTGGTGGTACTACATTTGGTGTGCAACAAAATGATGCTTTCGAAAATGCCTTACGTCAATTGAGGGCAAATCGTGAAGGCGAACGTACCGGATCAACTAGGGTTGATGTCATATCTCAATTGGCTCACGAACTTGGTGCGATTGACGGACACCACGAACCGCGCGTAGACAATATTGTGATAGCACAACCAATCCCAGTCGCTTTTGATCCAAATGAAATTGGGCGTAAACCCGAGCAGCCAAGCGAACTTGGGCAAATTGACGCCTCTCTAGAAGAGATTGCTGAAGCCCTGGTGGAAGAAGTTCCAATTCCTGCTGAGGCGCCACATGTAGAACTAGACGAAACGGCTGATCTGATTGCTCAGAACCTGGCTGTGGAAGAGCAGATCAAAGATCGTGGTGAACAGGAAAATATCGAAAGCGAAGAAGAGGAAAGGAAGAAACGGGAAGAGCAAGAGCGTTTAGAACGAGAAGCGATCAAGCTTCGAATTCAAAAGAGAGAAGAAGAACGCCGTAAACGTTATCTTGTTAAAGAGAAAGACACGTTAGAGTCGATCGCAATTAAGCAACTTCGCGATGTGCGGTTGGCTACTTTGATTTTCGACATCAATAAACATCTTATGCCCGTTAAAGTTGTGCGCGGTAAGCCCACTCGGGAGCTGAAACCACGCATGATTATCTTCTTGCCGACGAATGCGGAAATTGATAAATTCCGTGGACTACCGTCACCGCCAGCCGGGTCTGAATTAGTTTCAGTTGATACTTTATTTGGTGCTACTGCTCTGGCACCAGGCCTTGCAACCAGTATCGCAGGTAATACCGAAGAAGCATCGGATATGGTATCGCCATTAACACCATCTCAAAGAGAAAACGTCGAAAAAATGCTGGGCGAATTACCCAAAACGAACGAAATAGTCAATGCGACGTCCTCTTCAGAGTTTGACGAAGCTCTGCAACGGGCGAAACTTGTGGACGCCGTTTTTGCAGCTCACTCGAACGAGGACGCTCCGAAGGCTGAAATTCAGATGCCGACTATCTCTCCGGTTAAATCTGCGTCTCAGATAAACGCTGAAAGTCCCGAAGGAGCAGCTCATGAGTCCCACACTGTTCGACTTGGGGATACCCTTAAGTCTCTGGCTATGCGGCATCCGAAACTTTCTGACGTCTCACTTTGGGTGCTTCTGGCCGAAGTTAATAGTCTTCCGACCACTGTAGACGCAAAGGGGACGCCAGAAGCCAAATTGGTTCGGGGTTCTCGTATCCGGATTCCAAGCGCTGAAGAGATTGCTGAGTTTCGCTCCCGCAAGCATTAACTCTCAAAATTGTTGCCTGGATAACAGTATTAACTGAATCTCAGGCGTAATATATAACAAATCAGAAAAAGTCCCACGATTTTCTCTGTTTTTACTAAGAGAAAGCCTGATTTTCGGGCATAACACTTACTAGCAGCCAAAAACCAACAGCGAAGCAACGCGGTTGGCTCCGTTTAGTTCCTTCAAAAGGGCTCTGAATGACCGTTGGCGACAATGTTGAGAATCTGAAACCCAAGGATCTCCCTGGGCAAACTACTGCTGCAGCCGCATTGGCGAACGACAACAATTCCACCGACGGCAATGCGTTGTTGGCCAAAATGAGAAGCACAGCCAGCTTGGCAAGCGCGAGCTTCTTGCAGAGTGACTTTAGTTTGGTCGATAGCACTGGGAACACAGTAACAACTGGGACGGACAACACCGCTGCCAAAGCGCAGCCAGTGGACGCGAAGTTAGGAACAACTCCTGGAACCGTGGTTACCGATGGTCAAGTTCCGACCACAAAATTGACGCCTGGAATCGATGGGCAAGTACCGTTAGTCGTGCCGCAGGGCGATGGAAAGTCGCAGACAAAAGTAGTCGATGGAAAGCCAACCGGAACCGTAGCCGACGGAAAGCCAACCGGAACCGTAGCCGACGGAAAGCCAACCGGAACCGTAGCCGACGGAAAGCCAACCGGAACCGTAGCC